>BNJT01001696.1_pt1 | contig 152462 bp, 206 predicted proteins | sample 8540491 | NCBI WGS metagenome assembly BNJT01 (sample SAMD00202455, study PRJDB9452) | human saliva metagenome | host: Homo sapiens
AACTACAATTTTTATAACAAACCCCGATGCCGCATTTTTTTCAACAGGCATCGGGGTTTCAAAAGTTTTAGTTTAGGAAAGCAACGCAGTCTTATTAGCTAAAATTACCTTAGCGATTTGACATGCCTCGCAAAATGCAAGTCTCCTCGCCCTTTTCCTTTGCTTCCTTGGCAGCCTTCAAAATGGCTGCGGCCTTCTCTTCACCAAATATCTGCCTTCCATGCTCGCTTCCTGCAAAAAGTAATCAAATCATCAATACTTGTGATGTCCTCTTCCAATTCCTGTAAAAAGTGCTTCTGCTTTGCTCTTTTCGTCCGCAGTCCCGTAGGCCTCCAGATAGGTTTGTACCGCTTCTCTACCCTCAGGACAAAGACTGTTGGCCTTAAGTAACTTTTTCCACTTCCTGTTTTACTTCCGTTTTTCGTCATATGCTCCTCCTTGATAAACAACTCGAATATCACTTTTTACTACTATCTGTATAGTATACCATCAAAACTTCTTGAATATAATACTGCTACTAATATCTGATGGAGTAAACTTACTGTCAGTTAACGAGCTTCAAAAATACACCTTGATAAAGGTCTTCAACTTTTCAATTATCTTATTATCATTTTTATTTCATGTCAAAATTTTATAATAAACGGAGGTGGTTCCGTATGGAGAAAGTCTTCTTAACCGTTTCTCCCGGAATTGATGCATGGAGCCCATCTATATATTTCTTTGACGCATCATAGTGCTCTTTCAACACATCTCTAAGCCTTATTTCTTTTTACGCTTATCCCTTCTGTTCCGGTCGCCCCCAGCTTCCTTTCTTCTCGACCTATCCTCACCAACTGAAGAAGTTTCTCTCTTCCATAGTTTCTCTCATAACACCTTAGCTTACTCATCTTGTCAGCACCTTTTTGGCTCCATGATAAAGGTCTTGAACTTAAGCGATCAGATAACACATGACTTACATGACTCTCTGCACTACAGCCTTGTACAAGCTTGTTTCTTAGCGTTCTCCTGATAGCTGCCCAATTCTCTAGCACATACGTCCGTAAGCTTTTCTATTCTCTCTATATTTCTCCCTGATGCCGCCATACAATCTATATATTTTTGAGAATGAAGCCTTAGTGGAATGCTTAGAGTATAGTAAATGCCATAATTCTTCTTTGGCGATATCCTTTTCATCTAACATCTGCGCTGCAGCCTGATTAATATATTTCATCAAGTGAAATTTATCTGCACAAAAGACTGATTTTTCAATGAACTCCGCCCCATTCTTTATCCACTGGGCTCCATCACCACTAATAAATACTTTCTTTAAGGTCTCTTTATCATATGTCTTTTTCAATGTAGTCAGAAACCTTAGTCCAAAGACATGCATTTCCTTCTTTTCCGGGATAAAGTCCGGCAAAATAAAAAGCTATTTTTTTGAGTTCTTTTCTTCCTTTACAGCCGGATTCAAACTTTCCTTCATGTACGTAAATCAGTTTAGAAATAAAGCTCTTATTATCCTTGGACACCTTGCCATGCTGTTCCGCAATGTGATCTTCATCTGCTTCGATAAAAAGATACTCCACTTGCTTCTTGCCGGAAAGATCCTCAAGGGTAATGCTATCTGATAGACTATGTATTTTATTCATCACTGTAGTTTTGCTAATTCTTTGTTTGGATGGTAGTATCTTTGTTGCCTCACAATAGCTTGTTTTTAATGCCTCCGTGAGTAGCATTACCTCAGCTTCTTCACTAAACCTCTCATGGGAATCCAAACCTATTAGTTCTTCTAGCAAGTAAGAATGACCTCCTTGCTCTGCTTTCCTCTTGAAATACGTACAATCAAACACAACATCCCCAACAGAGGTAATCAGCGTACGCTTATCGACTCTCTGGATGTTGAAACGTTCTTTTCTAACTCCACACTCACTAAGCATTGAATTCATTCTTGAAAGGACTTCGCCCAAGAAAGAAGCAGAAAAAGACTCTGTAGAGCTTTTCACAGACCTCTCCAGAGAACTAAAGTCCTTAGGATTGTCAAAAAATTTCTTCTCTGCATCAAGTAACCCTTTTACCAAATCTTCTAATAGTGCTACAATATCCACGAGAGTAGTCTCCTTTGCATAGTTTTTTAGTCGAAACCATTGTATCAAAGGATTAATGATTACTCTCTTTTTATTTCTTTATCAACTGACAAAATCTTTACTCTATTCTAATATCTATCTTTTTCACAAACGAGATACCACACGCTATGCGAGCGATACTCGTTAAGAATAAGAATGCAAATCACCCAGCATACTCAGAACAAATTTCTCCATGGCATTCAGAGTTTATAACGAAAATAGACTGATTCGAGAAAGATGGGTTTTTGTAAGTTGATGTTGTAAAGTGGTACTAGGTGAGATGTAATTTTGATTTCGACAGTTTATCAAGATTCAAAGACGGGATTATAGCACTTTTTACAATTTAAACAAGAAGAAGTAAAGAGCCTCTTCATTGTTTTTTCCGTCGATCCCCACCTCTTCGTTCAAAACCATATCCAAATATGGAGTATAGGAGATTACTAACGTTCTTGGTATAATGAATACCAAGAATTCTATAGCTCTATACCATTCTATTTTCTCTACCATCATTCTTATTCTATCCTTTTTGAAAGGAGTCACTCTATGTCTAAAAAGAGTAACGATTTAAAATTCTCTACAGAACTGGATTTAAAGCGAAGGTTCTTAGCCGAACTTATTCTTATGGATGATATTTTTTTATGCGAGTCGTTTTTAAAGGATGTAAAATGCACGGAATTTATTCTCCAAACCATTTTGGAAAAACCGGAACTCAGGGTGAAAAAGCCAAAGTATTCAAAAGCGATTTAAAGAATTTGGAAGGACGCTCTTTGGTTCTTGATTGCCTTTGTACGGATAAGGAGGGAAATATTTACAATATTGAACTGCAAAATGACTCTCTAGGTGCCAGCCCAAAACGAGCACGCTATCATTCCGGACTTATAGACATGAATATTTCAAAAAGGAAAAATCTTTTGATTATTTACCGAAAGCTATGTTATATTTATTTGTAGTCGAGATATTTTTGAAAGGGATAAACAAATCTATCACATTTCCCGAATCATAAAAGAATCCGGAGCAGTTTTTTTCCGGACCAAGCAAATATTATCTATGTGAATACCAGTAAAAAGTAGCAGTAACGAACTAGGTAAGTTGATAGAAGATTTTTATACTGCGGATCCTAAAAAAATGCATTCGAAAATACTTGCCAAGAGGGTTTCAAAGCTAAAAATTGCAGAGAACTTAGAGAAAGGAGACGAAAAAGCCATGACTACATACTATGATCGTTTAAAGAGACAATGGAAAAAGAAGGAACAGAGGAAGGAATGGCTAAAGGGAATGGCTAAGGGAATGGCGGAAGGACTCGAAAAAAAGCGAAGATATCATGGCTAAACTGATGGGTATACTGGTTAAAGAAGGTCGTATTGACGATCTTGCCAAAGCTTCAGAAGATAAATCCTATAGAAAATCTCTCTTAAAAGAGTTTCAGTTAATTTAAGTGAAGACAATAAGTTGAAAAAGAATATAATCTTTTCGTATTTTTACCTGTTGCAAATAAGACATCGTAGGCAGTATTCCCATTACGCATACAGAATAAGATGTTATGTGCTTCGCTCAGATTACGCGTAAAAAACACTGTACTTCCCTGTTTATTGGGATTGTACAGTGTTTTTAGATAAAAGGCTCTCTTTCTAAGAGAAGAATCGTTAGGCTGTAGTATCTTTGTAGTATCTCTTTAGCATCTCTTTTTAGGAAAATAGCGTGATAAATATCCTAAGTTTCCTAAAACTCCAGCTGTCTCTTTACCTGTTCCTTGTGTTCCGCCTTGATTTTCTTCAAGGTCTCCGGCTGTTCCAGAAGCTCAAGAGCCGTAAAGGCCAAGACCTTGGCACCGAGCAAAATAGATGCAAGACCAAGGCTCGAGCAGGATGCCTTCACAAATTCGGGGCTGTGTGCCGGAATTTTCTTTTTGCTGATGCAAATGCTCGGCTGGATGGTCGGCACCACCTGCGAAACATTTCCCACATCGGAAGATCCCATTTGCAGTGCCTTCCAATCACAGGGGGTAAACTGTTCTCCGAAGCGATTCAAATGCTTTTCATATAAATCATCAAAGGAGGGCGTCGGCACTATATTTTCCACCCAATTCTGATAAGCCTTCATCCTTCCCTTCGCTCCCATAGAAAGGGCGGAGCCGGCCACAACATTTTCCACCTTCTTATATAAAGCTTCGAGACTCGGTTTTGCGCTGGTACGAAGATAAAACTTCGCATGGGCATAGTCCGAACGACATTCGGAGCGGTGCCGCCGGAGAGAATCACCCCGTGAATTCGGGTATCATCGGTCAAATGCTGTCTTAATGCATTGATGGAATTATAGGTCTGAATAAGCGCGTCCAAGGCATTGATTCCCTCTTCCGGCTCTCCTGCTGCATGGGCAGACTTTCCCCAAAACTCGATGTTCACCGGAACACAGCCCAGGTTTCTTCCGGTCCTCTTGTGCTCATCAGCAGGGTGTGCGCAAAGCGCAAAGTCTACATCCTTAAAAATATCCCTCGCGAACGAAGGAACCCTTTGCAGAGCCTTCCTCTCCTCCTTCTTCTCCCGGTGTCCCGTAAACACGGATTTCACCGCCCACTTCATCAATCACTTCCTTTAAGGCTACAGCAGAAAGAGAGGCAGTCGTTCCGAAAAGATTGTGTCCGCAACCGTGTCCCAGCCCCTCTAAGGCATCATATTCCGCAAGGAAGACTACAACCGGTCCTTTTTTTCTTACTCTTATAGCTTGCCGCAAATCCGGTCCGGTGTCCTGCTGCAGGCATCTCCACAGAAAAAGCCGAAGGAGGAAAGCGTCTTCGACAACTCTTCCGACGCAAAAACTCATAGTTACTAACCTCCGGTTTTTGTGAATAGCCAGTGCCAAGTCCTGAAAAAGCTTCCCTTCTTTCTCTACTTTTTTTGCAATTTTTTTCTTCCCTATCCGAAAGCCGCACTTCTTCTATTCCTTTCTTTTCCCATATCTTTTTTCCTCTCTATCTTGAACTTTTTGATTTCTTTTTATATTCTCAACCATGCCTTCTCACTTACACTTTTTCTTTAAAATCCGCTTTCCCTATTTCTACATAAGCTCGATTTTAATAAGCCGCAAAGCCCCTTTTCCCACGATACTTGTTATGAAAAATAGGAGGAGCAAAGCTCCTCCTCGGGTTTCATCGAACCCTCTAAACCAAATACTCTATACAAAGATTTTTCTTAATCCCAAACCGGGATAGACTGTCCATCGTAGTGCTCTAAGATAACCTGCTTTACTTCGTCGGAGTTGTAAGCCTTCTTAATCTTCTGGAAGTCTTCACTCTCGATACGGTCCTTCTTAGCTGCAATGATATTCCAGTAATTCTTCATATCCGGCTCTTTATAATCCCTCATAAACGATGGCATCGTTCTTAAGAGTTAAGCCCGCGTCCTTCGCTACACCGTTGTTAATGCAGGCAAAGGATAAGTCGGGAAGAGAAGCCGGAATCTGGGTAGCTACCATTTCCACAATCTCCACATCCTTGTTATACTTTTCGATATCCATTACGGTCGGAGTCAGTCCCGCTTCCTTCTTCAAGGTCAGGAAGCCGTTCTTCTCGAGGAACTTCAGTGCTCTTCCGCCGTTAGTTACATCGTTCGGAATAGCAATGATTAAGTGTCCTGTTGCCTCGTCCAAGCTCTTATATTTGGAAGAGTAAATGCCCATCGGTGCAACCTGCGTATAAGCAAGAATTCCTAAATCCGTGTAACCTCTTTCCTTCACGAAATTGTTGAAATAAATCTCGGTCTGGAAAGCATTTAAATCAATCTCGCCATCCTCCAAAGCTTCATTCGGTTTAACATAATCGCTGAACTCTACCATCTCGAGCTTAATATTGTCTTTTGCAAGAAGCTCATTTGCCTTCTCCCACTCCTCGTGGTCGGAACCGTTTACACCGAGCTTATAGGTGCGAAGCTCCCCGGAATCCGCCTTTTCTTCCTTTGCAGCTTCTGTTGCCTTCTCACCGCCCCTGTTCTGTTCCTGCCTCCGTTGCCTTCTCTGTAGTCTTTGTGCTTGCACCGCCGCATGCCGCTAAAGATGCTGCAGCAAGTGCTACGGTAAGTCCTAATGCTAAAATTCTCTTTTTCATAATTCTCTCTCCTCTAAAAATTCTATATCCTCATCCATGATAGGCTTTTACTACTCTGCATAAACCTGTCTCTATCTTTGAAACAGCATGCTTCCAACAAATTTTTTCCTATCGAAGATGCCGAATAACTACATTATCGATGGCTTACCAGCTTACTTAAGCTGTCCCCCACCCATTGTACAAAGAACACCATGACAAGCATGATGACTATCGTTAAAAACATAACATCGGTTTTATTTTGCCCATAGCCGTAACGAATGGCAAAGTCTCCGAGTCCGCCTCCACCTACCGATCCGGCTACCGCCGAATAGCTAATAAGACCGACCAGCATAATGGTCACCGCCTGAATGATGGCGGAAAATCCTTCCTTCAGCATGACTTTGAAAATGATAGCGATTTCCGAAAATCCCATTGCGCGGTATGCCTCAATCACTCCCTTGTCAATGCTCTGGAGCGCGAGCTCCGTCTGCTTCGCCATAAAGGGAATGCAGGCAATAATCAGGGGAACAATGGCTCCCTTCATTCCTATTGTCGTTCCCACAATGGCACGAACAAGCCAGGGAATGGATGCAATCAAGATGACGAAGGGAATAGAACGCACCGTATTCACAATCTTGGAAAGAATGGAGTAAAGTGGCGGAAAGGATAAAAGCTCTCCCTTCTTTGTTACCGCAAGGACGATGCCCAAGGGAACACCGAGCAATGCCGCAAAGACACCGGAAATGCTGACCATAATAAGCGTCTCATTCAAGGATTTCACAATATAGGGCCAAAGCTTTGCTACATTCGGACATATACTGTTTAGCCATTCCATATTTTGTCCTCCTTTCTCTCCTTATTTTCCTCCTCCGGCTTTAGAGCGTTATCCGGACTCTGCCTACTAACAGGTCTCTCCCTTGCAAAGGGTGTTCTCCATCAAACTTTTTGCCCCGCAAGCTTTTGCCCGCCAAGCTCTTCTACCTTGATTTCTCTGCTCTTTAGATAGGCTACCGCGTCCAAAATATCCTTTCCCTCTCCCTTCATATCGATCGTAAGAGTTCCAAAGGGGACACCCGAAAGAATTTCGATATTGCCGAAGAGGATGGATACTTCTACGGGGTAGTTTCGAACCAGATCCATGATAGCTGGGTCATTGGCCTTCTCTCCGATAAAGGTAAGTTCATAGAGATTTCTCTTGTTCTTCTCCGCAAGGGCAATCGCTTCCTTTCGGTATAGTGTTTTTCTCGCGAAACTCCTTCGTGATACTGGACTTCGGTTCGGAAAATACTTCAACAAGGCTTCCTTCCTCTACTATCGTTCCTTCCTCCATCACGGCTACTTTATTGCAAATGCTCTTTACCACTTCCATTTGGTGCGTAATCATCACTACCGTGAGCTTCAGCTTTTTCCTGTAAGGAACGAAGCAGTTCGATAATCTGCGTTGTGGTATTCGGGTCGAGTGCCGAAGTCGCCTCATCACAAAGAAGAATCTTAGGTCTTCCCACCAAGGCTCTTGCAATGGCCACTCTTTGCTTTTTGTCCGCCGGATAGCTGTGAGGGATAGGCCTTTTTCCTTGTCTTCCAAGCCTGTTAGTCGAAGCATTTCCTCCACTCTTTCCTTTATTTCTTTTCCGGAAAGTTTCTTATTGCTTTTTAAGTAGGACGTTTTTCCTTCTCTTTGATTTCTTTTTGAGAAAGAGAAGAATCTTTTTTTCAGTTCTGCTATCTTTTCCTCTATTTCTTCTTTACTGAATCTTCTTTGATTTTTTTAAGCGGTGCTGCTACATTTTCAAACACATTCGCAGAATTTAAAAGGTTGAAAATGCTGGAAAATCATACCCATTCTTCGTCGTACAGCTCTGAGCTCTACTTCCGAATAGCCGGTAATGTTTTTTCCCTTCTACGATAACCTCTCCGCTTGTCGGTTTTTCCAAGAGGTTTATGCAACGAACCAAGGTGGATTTACCCGCGCCGGAGTATCCGATAATACCGAAGATATCTCCCTCCTCAATCGCCAAGCTGACATCCCTTACTGCGTGAACACCCTCCCCGACTTTCTCCGAAGGAAAGGTTTTTACGATATTCTTTAATTCAATAATAGCCATATTTTTCCTCCGGCTCTATCTATCCTGTCTTCCTGTCCGGTCTTTTTCATCTTCCTTTAAAAGCGTCTTCCTCTTATAAAGACCATAACACTCCCCAAAAAAATCCCTCTCTACTCACAGTCTCTTAGTACACTCGGAACTACTGTGAATATTGGGGGATTATAACTGTCTTTTTAAAGCCTGTCTAATTCCTTTTCTATATGCCTTGTTATAGTTTTATTCTATATCCATTTATCTTTCTATAAATTTTAAACATTCTTTTTAAAAAAATCACTTCTTTAAAAATGGACCTTTTCTTTATTTGTAAATTTCCCTGAAAAATAAAGCAAATAAGAAGATTTAAGAAATCTACTAAAATAAGTAATATTTATATTATCATTTATACCAATACAAAAAAATTAGTAAATTTCTTCCAAAGCACCCTGTACTATAAAACGCTGCTGTCCACCGGCCGGTCCTGAGCAGGTTGAAAGTGTCAAAAGCTTGGGACGCGTCGAGAAGTCTACAATTCCTTCTTGATAATCCTTATAAGAAGAGAGTCTCTTTACCAAGTGGATATAGCTGTCATAGCCGTCATCTCCCTCGAAGTCATTGTAAATTTCGCTCGAGGTTGTGGTTAAATAGTAAGTGAAGATACGATAACGATAAATGCCGTCCGGTCTGCACAAGAAGATATAGGGATTTGTATTTACCAAACCTTCTTCCTTCAGGAAATACTTCAGCTTACCGAACATCGATCCATTTTTCATATTGTGACCGAAGATGAAGGTATTACTCTGGTCATAGTTGCCGTTAGCGTTGTAATCCAAGAAAATGGCACCGGCAAAAATTGCTCTTTCCTTCAAAAAGTTTTGTGAAGATAATCCTCATTATCCTTACTGCGTACTACAGGATAATTAATGCCCAGTGCAGGAATATAAATCACGGCGGAAAAAAATCACTGTTAATCTTTGTCAAAGCATCATAGTCAATTTGAAACTTCGGATGAGAAAAATCAACCTGCTCTTTTGCCGCTTCCGACTCCTGCGTTGCATTTCCCTTATTATCCTCTTTCGGCTCTTCTTCCACAACAATATGTTCTTCCAGTTGTGCATACTCATCATTTGCAGCCTTATACTCTAAGAAGTCGCGCAGAAACAGACCGCCGAATACAAGCATGGAAATAAATAGCGCAGTAGGAATCAGATAATGAACAATACTTTGCTTCTTCCTTTTATAGGATCGATTCGAATTTCTTCTCTCGCCTCTCTCTTCATTATGTATTTCTTCCATTTTACTCCTCTCTCTATCCTTTATAATATTCCTTTATTTAATTAATTTGAGAATCACAGTTGCTTTTTTCCAGTAAGCATACAGCCTCCACATTATTGGTTCTTGGGAACATATCCACTGCACAAAGCCTTTTTACCCTATATCCTGCAGCCTGCAAAGGCTCTAAATCTCTTGCTAAACTCTTCGGCTTACAAGCCACGTAAATAAGTCTGTTAACTCCATAACGAATAATCAATTCCAAAGCCTTCTTGTGCATTCCGTCTCTTGGCGGGTCCACAACGATAAAAATCCGGCCGGGAAGTATATTCCCGTTTTCTTCTTTATCTGCGCTATTCCCCTCCGCTATATCCCCACTCTGATTCATAGCGGCCTTATTTTGCTCTAAAACCTTTAATACATCTCCCGCAATAAAGCGACAGTTTTCAATTCCGTTTTCCTTCGCATTCTCTTTGGCAGACTCTACTGCTTCCTCTATAATTTCCACACCGTAGGCCTCTTTCGCAACCTCGCTCATAAGCTGCGTAATCGTCCCAGTGCCCGAATAGAGGTCAAATATAAGCGGTTTTCAACTGCTGTATTCGATAAATCCGCATATTCTCGAATCTTCTCATACAGCTTTTTCCGCGCCAAGGCTATTGGTCTGAAAAAAAGGAAAAGGGAGTGATTTTAAAATTCAAACCTAGAAGCTCCTCATAAAAATAGTCCTTCCCATAAAGAATCTCCGTTCCTTGATTTACTACTGCATCCGCCAAACTCTCGTTTTTTTGTATGAAGTATTCCCGCAAAATGCCCTTCCAGTTTTTCCTTCTTTTTCTAAAGAAAGAAGACTTTCACACCAGCCTTTTAAAAGAGCTTCTTCAGAAATAAAAAGTCTTCTTATCCTGTATACTCCCTGCTTCCCCACCTGTCTCGGTGACACAGTTTTCCTCGCTCTCCTGTCTTACATTCTTTACAGCTAAACTTTTCAAAATGTCTTGCTCTGAAAAATGACTTTTCAGCAAATAAATTATGCACCAAAGAAACCAGAATCTCTCCGGTTTTCTCTCCTCTTCGAATGAGTAAATGTCTCAGATACCCCTCATGTCTTTTCTTGTGAAAATATCCTACTCCCTTATCCAAAAAATACTCTCTTGTGGCAAGTAGTATTTTTTTCCCATATCCGGATGAGGGAAGCCGACAGTCTTCCGTATTTAAAATGTTAAAAAAGCTCCGCTTCTGATGCAGCCCCAGGCAAAGAGGACCGTCTTTCTCCTGGTCCCCGAAGGAAAACTCCATTTTATTGCGGTAAGCTTCTTTTTTAGGGGAAGAAATAATCCCCTCAAAGGGAAAATCTCCCATAACAAGCGGTGCAAAGAGAGAACGGATTTCTTCTTCTTTTATCTTTAGCTCTTCTTCGTAGGGAATTTCCTGATAATAACATCCCCCGCAACGCTCTTGATTACTACACCAGTTCATGGCTTGCCTCCTTTTACTTAAGAAAAGGAGGCAAGCCTGCCTCCTTTGCTACTCTTAAAGCTTAAAAACGGTACTACTCTTCATTATACTTCAGACTAAGGATTCGCTTTTTAAAAAGTCAGTCCTCGTCAGCAATGTCTTCGTCTTCTTCATCCTCATAGTCATCATAATCTTCCAGATAATCCGGAGCCAAGAAACGATAAACGCAGTAAGCCAATCCACAAAACAGAATAATTCCACTAATGATGGCGCATGCGATACAAATCTTTTTTGTCACATCATCTTCTTTCCGCTTATCCTTCAGCTTAAGAGCATACTGTAAGTCGGTGCTGATACTTTTTGCTTCTTCTGTAAGCCTTCTTGCCCTATCCTTTAAATTCTCTATATTCCACTGATCCATAGCTTTTTCCTTTCATAAAAACGGAGTGAAGCCTTCTCCACTGCCCTTTTAGCTGCAGATATCGAAATCAGTATATCGGTCTTTTCCTGAAAATGCAACGAAAAATCCGACTCGTAAAACACGATAGAACTTACTCCAAAATCCAGTTTCCGTCCGCCATAACAAAATTCTTTTCTACACCAAGCTTATTGGTCCAGAACTTAGTCAATGCGATAGTATAGGTCTCCTGATCCTCTGTGAAAGCATCCTTCCGCTTGTCCCAAAGTTCCTTGGAGCTTGGCCAAAGCGCATACTTGGGAGCAACTGTACTGTAGAAAGCGAAGCTGCCTCCATGCTGGCCGTGATGTGCCATTTGCACAATATCCGCCTTCAGCTTCTCCGGTGGAAGCTCCTCTAAGAGCTTTCCTGCCGCTTCATAGGGAAGGTCTCCTGTAATCAAAAAGCTTCTTCCCGTTTATTGTAATCATATAGCATATAGAACTGTTATTTCCGGTATCAATTGGAATGGAATACGCTGTGTTTAAGATTTCCACCGATACATTTCCATAGGAAAAGGTTGTTCCTCTTTCGGAATTCTCATGCTTCTTTTCTGCAGGATACGCAGCAAGATCCTCCATAACTTCCTTAATCATCGGCAGTCTGTAGCCTTGCTCATATTGTTCATAGTAGGAATAGGGTGCGAAACTGAAGTAAATCTGCCCCGGATCAATATCATAAAAATCCGGATGTCCAGCCACCTTCTGCTGCTCCAGAATAACGGAAAGTGCCCCGACGTGATCCTCATGCGGATGTGTGAGAAGCCATGCTGCAACCTTTCCGCCCTTACTCTTGATATACTTGGAAAGATAGGGAGCATTGGTCTTTAAACCTCCGTCCACAACAATCAGCTGACCGTCATTGCTTTCAATTACAATACTAATCTGCTGACCACTTTCATTTCCTTTAAACATGATGATTTTTCGCACCGCCAAGTCCAATCGTAGAATCGGTATAAGTCGGTGTGCTCTCCGTTTCGAACATAAATCGGTGCATTCCCACTACTAATCTTATCTTGGCTTACATTTGCCGCCGTATTCGCATTTGCATATAAAGTGCCTGTACTATTCTCATCTGCAAACGCAGGAATTGCCAAAAGCAAAGCAAAGCCCGATGGCAATCGCCATACTGCCAAATCTTTTCTTCATTAAAACTCCTTATCTAGATTCCTTTTGATTATCAATAATGCATTTACTTTTATTACTAATAATGCATTTACTTTTATTACCAATAATGCATTTTTCTGATTATCAATAATTCATTCTCTCTATATTATAAACAATTACTTTTTATATACTTTCTTTTACTACTGCATTACTCCGTTGGCATCAATGCTATATCCGTCTTTCACAGTATTCTTTTCCATTGCACCGACCGGGAATCCCGTGTCATTGAGATTAAAGAAATACCATTTGTCCGCAATATTTTGCCAACCGGTTTTCATCTCTCCGTTTTGGAGATCGAAATAATACCACTGCTCATTTAAGAGCCTCCAAGCGCTTGCCATCTTTCCGGCAGCATCTCCATCCGTGTCAAAGTAGTACCATTTTCCGTTAATTTCCTGCCAGCCGGTCAGCATCACACCATCTCCGTTTAGGAAGTACCAGCTATCTCCCAGCTTCATCCAGTTGGTCTGCATCTTTCCCTGATTATCAAAATAGAACCAGGAATTGTTCACCTGCTGCCAACCCTGTGCGAGCCTTCCATTTATCTCATAATACCAGTCCGCACCATTTTGGCGCCAGCCAACAACACCTTCTCCGGGACCCTTTGCATTTGGATCCGCCTGATTTCCGTTGTGCAGATCGGATGCTCTCTTTTTATTGTCATTTTGCTTCTGATTCTTATTTTTCTTCTTTCCCTTTGCACTGTACTCCTTAAAGCTTCCCTTGAGATTCCGCTTGCCTTCAGGGTAATCAGGTTGAAAATATATTCGTCATCTTCTCCGTCCGGACTCTCGGGACTTCCGCTGGAATCCACATACAAAGAGCTCGCAAAATATTGCTTCATATTGTCATTCTTATCATAAACGGCACGAACGGCAATATGATCGAATTCCTTTCCGCTCTGGTTAAAAGAATTGATATTGATCTTTGGAGAATTACTATGCTTCTTTGCAATCTTTTCATCTCCATTTTTATTGTTGTAGTATACCAAGATGTCATAGCCTGTTGCATACTGTACCCTGTCCCAACTGTAAGTCGTTTCATTGGTACTAAAATTAGCCGGCTCCTTCAAAACATAGAAGGGATAGGCATTTGCCTTAATCTTGATGCTGTTCTTACTTTTCTCCACAACTGCCATCTCATAAGCACCGCGTACTTCCACAACTGTAGAAGAATCAAAGCTGTGTCCACTTTCCGGCTTTACAGAAATAGTATAGGTATAGGGTTTTTTGACACTGTTCTGTTTTCCGTCCACAGAAAATCCGCTGACTTCATAACCACTGTCCAGTGCAACCGCTTCCGGCTTAAAATATGTTTCTCCCGATGCGAGCTCTACATCCTCACTCGGACTGATATCAATCTGTACCCTTCCTACCATCTGTTCTGCAAAAACAGGGAAAGCTAACAATCCGGATAGCACTGCAGTCAAAAATAGGATTCTCTTTTTCATCATAACGCTCCTTTGATTTTAAAGGGTGTTCTTTTTGACACCGCATTGTATGTTTCTCTTCTATATATTTCGACTACTTCCATCAAAAATATAGAATTTCGTATCCCGCCTCTCTTTCTATAAGCCTGTTAAATCCTGCTTTTTCTCGTTCAAAAAGACTAAGTATTACAGCTTATATTGAAGAAAGAATTCTTACTTTAATTCGTATTAAGGTAACCAAGCACCGGATACATCAAAACGATAATCTATCCCGTCGATGTTTCTCACGGTGTTCTCCAGCATCGCACCGGAGTCCTCCATATAATACCATACATTGTTGATGTATTTCCATCCTGTACGCATCGCACCGTCTTGGTTTAACCAGTACCATTTTCCGTTAATATACTGCCAATTCGTAGCCATAGCCCCGGAGTCCTTAAGATAATACCAGACATTGTTATTTAAGAGCCAACCGGTCTTCATGATGCCTTGTTCATCCATAAAATACCAAACGCCGTTCACCAATTTCCAACCTGTGCTCGCTTTTCCGTTCTCAATATATTTCCATTGTCCGGGCACTCCTTGTACCCAGCCGTTTTCTACCGTAGTTGCAGTTCTTCCCGGTCCCTCACTGGAAACAATAGTTCCATCCGTGCTATTTGCAGACTTTCCGGATGGACTCGATGAGGCGGAAGACGGATTGGATACAGGATTAGAGGATGAAGAATTCGCAGTTCCATTCAAGCCGGAATTATTTCCACCAATCTGCTTTTCCTGCATTCTTCTGGGACGGATTACCCCCGCCGTATACCTTCCAGGAAAATTCCGTCGTGACCTTTCCTTTAATTCCCTTTACTACGCCCTTTTCGCTGGACTGCCAGATTGTGGTCTTACTGCCTTCTACCGGAACATAAATCTGATTTTCAGGGTATGCCGCAAACCAAATATCATAAGGAATCTTTGACAGATTCATATACTTGGTCAGCCAAGTACGGTTTGCATAAACCATAGGAATAAAGCCTGCATTTTGCACCTTCTTACAGTAGGCATTCACCATAGCGGTCAAGTCTTCCTTACTAAGCCCATCGGAAAGCATGGATGCTACTTCAAGATCATAGGCCACCGGATATTCCAGCTTGTAGGGCTTTAGCTTTTTTAAAGTCAGTTCCGCCTCCGCCATGGCATCGTTCATATTTTTCGCCGTGGAACAAAGATAAACACCAACCTTTATTCCTGCTTTTTGCGCACCTTTTACATTCACATCAAAATAAGCATCCTCTTTTGTTCCATAAGCAAGGCGCACCATAACAAAGTCTAAACCATCTTGTTTTGCCGCATTCCAATCAATATCTCCTGTTTCATTTTTGGAATTTGGAAACCTCCGTTCCTTTTTTTCAAGGTAAAGAAGATCCGATCCGTCCTGATTTGTATAGCCATACCATCCGGAGTAATCCATATTCCCTGTATTTGCCGTACTCTTGGATGCACTTCCAAGAGCATCTCCCGGGCCAACTGCAAATATCGGTCTTACACTTAAGTTCATAAAAAGCACTGCTGAAATAGCAAGCAAGCAAAGCTTCTTACTCTTTTTTTGTAGCGCAGGAATTAACCTGTTTTTTTCTTTCTGGCAAACTCATCCTCACCTCCAATTTTCTACTCTCCTAGAGTAGCGGGAGGAAGGAAAAAAATGGCAAGAGTAAGGGAGAACTGTAAGAGATATTCAGAAAAGAGTAAGGACTTTACAAAAGACAAAAAGCCCCGGAGTTCTGATATATCAGGATCCCGGGGCTTTTTGTCGCATTTTTAAGTTCTGCTCTTGCAGTAACTCCTTCTATCACACAAGTTCCTACTACTAGGGAATTGCATTCTATTTATACCATATGTCGGAGTAAAAAGCCTACTTTATTAATTATTTCTATTAAATTTTTAATAAAATGTTTTTTATACAAGCCTTCTAATGGATTTTATAGGCTTATATGTAGCAGACTGAATGGTTACACCGGATCGAGAATTCAACGCTGAAAGCATCAACCCATTCCCAAGATAAATTCCAACATGACCGGAATAGGCCAAAACATCACCCGGAATTGCATTTTCCAATCCACCTACATTTGCCCCCACAGAGCGAATTTCTGCAGAAGAATGAGGAAGGGAGACACCGAAATGTCCGAAAATCCCCATCAGGAAACCGGAACAATCGGAACCGTTCAGTAAGCTTACTCCACCGTATTTATACGGACGTCCGAGAAACTGCATAGCATAATCCACAACCTGCTGACTTCTGCTTTGCGTATCTCCGCTTAAAAACATCAGAAGTAAATAATTCTACAGTCTGATCATTCTGCGAAACAATTTCTCCTTCATCACTGAAAACCAATATATCTTCTTCAGCCGCATTCGGTGCTGCAGCGGAAGAAAATGCGGGAATCGCCGAAAGTGCAAAAACACTGATTCCCAAAAGTCAGTACTCCTTTTTGTATTATGAATGAAGGAAGTAAATCCCTTCTTTTCTCCAAGCTTTTTGGGGTCTGCCCTGTTGTTCGAAAAACTAGCATTTACTTTTTGCATAAAAATCTCCTTTTTGCTTCCTCGAGTCTATTTTTTTAAATAACTAAACAGTCTTGAGTGCTTTTTCTTCTTTTGTAATTTTGACTTCTTATCTCCAAACTGCATCTTGTTTCCAATGCAGTAATCGAACACCCCGTCGCAACAAAATATCGTATACTTCTACAAATTATAAAAAAGAAAAGCTGAATAACCTGATACGAGTTTAAATCTTAGGGAGAAGATATGACCAAAATAAAAACACAGTATGAAGATTCACTGACACATTCTTACGAAGAAAGCCTAGTTCTATCGATTTCATACCATGTTTTTTTACAATTTTCTGACATTCAGTCTATTTTTATATAATTATTTTGAACTATCTCTTTGTTCTTCCTCTTTTTCACTTTGCGGAGTATATCCGATGAATTTCTCCGAAATATGGACATCAAAGAAATGAATAACCGGTCCTAAGCAAAGAGCGGAAAGTAATGTTCCCAGTCCTACCAGACCGCCCAATAAGTAGGTGGCAAGGGCCGCAATACCGTCTGTAAACATCCTGCAACCGTAATAATGCTTTTTCGTCTTATCTCGAAGGCCTAAAGATAAATAATCATAAGGCGCAACTCCAAGATCTGCGGTTTGATAAAGAGATACACCTAAAGAAGTCACAACAACGGCAATCAGAGCCCATGCTATCTGCACAATAATGCCGTATTGCTCTGCATAACCAAAGTTTTTCACAAGAATTCCATAAATGAAACTTACTGCATAGCCTACAAGTATGCCATTCGCAAAGGTTCCGGCACCAATGTATTTTCTTCCAAAAAAATCTGAATAATGAGGAAAATAATATTTGCATACAGATTCTGTAGCCCCAAGGAAATCCCAAAAATTTCCGCAAGTCGCATATTTAATGCGGAAATCGGATCATTTCCCAAATGAGATTCCTTAAATAAGGCAATTCCCACAGAAATAATGAGCACACCGAGAATCATACCGACGTACCTTCTCAGCAAAATATTCTTTTCCTTCATATGCCCCTCTACTCTCTCTTCTCCTTTTTACGGATGCACAACAACCGGGCAGCCCTTCTGAATCCGATTGTATAACTCTGCAGCCTTGTTCTTCGGAAGATTGATGCAGCCATGAGAACCGCCCCTAACATAAATATCCCCTCCGAACTTAGAACGCCAAGAAGCATCATGTAATCCGATTCCGCCATTAAACGGCATCCAGTAGTCCACATGCGCTTCGTATTCCGGCTTCCCGTTAATTAACCTACCCCGAAGGATACGATTGGTTTCCTTTCCTCTTAAGAAAAAAATACTCCGGAAGGGTCTCTCTGCCGGCTGCCACCATACCGGTAACCGTCGGACTCTCCCAAACCAAACTTCCGTTTTCATAGTAATAAACATGCTGTAAAGTTAAATCCACCTCTAAAAAGGTATTTCCAAATTGAGGTTGTGCATACTGTGCAGGCTTATAGGCATAAACAGGCTCTCTTTCCATACTTTGGAAAGAAGAAATCGCCTGCTTTAAGGCTTCTTTTTCTGCCGCAACATTGATGTGAAGAGCGTAGGGTGTAAGCATCGCAATTTCTTTTCCGCTGGCAGAAGTGAAAGAAACGGTATTTCCCGGATTGCCATACTTGCCTTCCAGATAGTTTGCATAGGCCAGTACTTTTTCTTCATCAAACTGTACACCGGAAGCATTCATCCCCGTAACCATTTCATAAAGACTGTCTCCGGATAACTTTTTCTTTTGTTTCCCAATACATCTGTCACAATCTCCACGGAATGAAGACGATTTAACGCATCAAGCTTTGCTTCCAAGTCCCCTTTTCGAACAGTGAGCTCTTCATAAATTCCTCTTTGGCTCAAGTCTATGGTGTTCTCTCCACGCTGTAAGGCAGAACGAACATTGGCAAAAAAACTTCGCTTCGTCCAGAGAATTTCCCTCCTGCTCCGGAACGATACTGAAGCTTCCATCCTTCTTAATATAGGCATTGCTTGTTTTCTTGCTGTTCTTTAGGAAGGATAACTGACTAAGCTTCTCATTCAGTTTTCCTTCATCATAAGTTGCAGAACTTCCCTCCAAGGAATACTCATAGCGGGCATCAGGGATTTCCCGTTACAGCCTTCGCGGTCTCGTCTTGCAAAAATCTGCGCCAAATTAGTCGGAGCCTGAAGATGATATCCGATATCTGAACCCTTAATCTGTTCTGTCTTGTCTTTTCCTTTTTATAAAGGATATAATCCCAGCTATATTCTCCCTCCAAATATGCTTTTTGCTTCTTCAAGCGTTTTTTTCCGGAAAGAGGTATTCCATTACCATAGGTTCCCGTCACAAAACGATCCAAGGCATAAACGTATGTGGGTAATAAGAGAATAAACAGCAACACAGTAAATACGATTTTTAAATTTTTCTCATCTTCTCCTCCAAAAAGTAGTCCATCTATTTTACATCGACTTCACTCTCTTGAGTAGTCAGAATAGTGAAACTGTACTCCTATATTACTCACCGAAGACTTTCTTTCTTAAAGCTCTTGCTGTTGGAGTGTCCGCCAAACCGCCCTGTGCAGTTTCTTTTAAATTTACCGACATACTGTCTCCAACCGACTTCATCGCAGCAATGCATTCATCAACCGGAATTTTTAAGTCAATTCCAGCTAGAGCCATATCCGCACTGGAAAGTGCAATCACTACTCCGGAAACATTTCTCTTAATGCAGGGAATCTCCACAAGACCGGCTACCGGATCACAGACCAGACCCATCTGATTTATGATAGACATCCCTAAGGCATCACCGCATGAAGCAGGGCTCCCTCCCATAAGTTCAACCAAAGCTGCCGCTGCCATCCCGGATGCCGAACCGCACTCCGCTTGGCAACCGCCTTCTGCTCCGGAAATCGACGCCATCTGCGCAATGACCATTCCGAAGGCACCGGCAGTAAAGATAGACATCACAACATCTCTCTTCGAAAATCCCTTATCCTCATACATGGAGACAAGACAACCCGGGAGAATGCCGCAGGAACCTGCAGTAGGTGTTGCCACAATACGCCCCATGGCCGCATTACAATTGGAAACACACATTGCCCGTCCAATTGCTCTTTGTCATAAAAGCTACCGGAGAGTCCTCCACCCGTCCTATCAGAATACTGCAGCATCTTTGCACCCTCACCGCCTGTCAACCCCGAGGTCGAAAGAAGATTCGGATCATTTCCTTTCTTAACCGATTCCACCATGACATCAAAGTTTTTCTCCATCATGGCGTAAAGCTCTTCCTTAGGAAGCTGCATCTCTTCTGCCTGATCCTCCAGACAAAGTTCACTGATTTTTATGCCCCGCTTTGTTGCAGCATCGCAGAGCTCTTTTATACTGGTATATTTAATCATTTTTTCCTCTTGTTTTCTTTTTAAATTGCCCGAATCAGCAAAGCATGCTCCACATTTTCAAGCTGGTTTATATCCTCCATTAACTCTTGAGGGGGGATTTGATCGATTTCTATCGTCATAAGAGCCGTTCCGCCCTTTTCCGGACGGCTGAGACGAAAGTTTCCGATATTCAAATCCTTATATTTTTCATACATAATATGTGTAACTTCCGCAATCACACCGGGTTTATCCTTGTGAAGTACCAGAATTGTATTATTGTCCCCGGTAAAGTCCACTCTCATTCCGTTGATGGAATCCACCCTGATATTTCCTCCGCCGATACTGGCACCTTCTACTATCCCTTTTCGCCACCGGCCAAGGTATAGTGAATCCTTGCCGTATTGGGATGTGCCCCGGGAATATCATTCTCTATGAAACGATAATCAATTCCTCTATCCTTTGCTATCTCCAGGGCATCCCTGATTTCTTCCGAGTAACTGTGGTAGCCCATAATCCCCGCAAGTAAAGCTCTATCTGTTCCATGCCCTCTATAGGTTCTTGCAAAGGATCCGGAAAGCTCAATATCCAGCTCTTTAAAATCCGAGCTGCCCGCCACTTTATTAACTACTCTCCCAAGCCGTACAGCTCCTGCAGTGTGTGAACTGCTCGGACCGATCATAATGGGACCAATGATATTAAAAACGTTCATTTCCTTTCCTTTCAACTCTCTATCTATAATTTCTAAAAAAACAAAGAATTATTTTGTCTATGCCATATGAACCGAATAAAAAAATATAAATCAAATGCATCAAGAATACAATCTGCTATATTCTTGATAAATATAAAGAAAAGGTACAAAAAAATAAAATATTTCTTTATATACAATATAGGTCTGAAAGGGGAGCGCTCTCTCGCTAACCTCGCCACGCAACGGACACTAAGCGAAAAACCGCATTACCTTTGTTTTTCGCAAGTACCGGTGGGCTCCTATTCCCCCATTTCAGACCTATACTGCATAAAAGTTATATATAATTGTGTTTTTACAGCTTCAAGTGTTTTTTATAAAATCCCACCTACAGCTACAATAAGCGGAGCGAAAACCAAAGCGATAACAGTCATCAGCTTAATCAGAATATTGATGGATGGTCCTGAAGTATCCTTAAACGGATCTCCTACTGTATCTCCTACAACAGCCGCCTTATGCGTATCCGAGCCTTTTCCGCCATTGTGTCCTTCCTCAACATACTTTTTCGCATTGTCCCATGCTCCACCGGAGTTGGACATAAAGATAGCCATCATTACACCGGAAACGAGGGCTCCGGCAAGTAAACCGCCAAGAGACTCCGCACCGAGCAATAATCCGATTCCCAAAGGAGCAAGAACAGCCAATACACCGGGAACAATCATCTCACGCAAGGCCGCCTTTGTGGAAATACTGACACAGGTTTTATAATCCGGCTTTTCTGTTCCTTCCATGATGCCCGGCTTCTCTCTAAACTGCCTTCTTACCTCGGAAATCATAGAAAAGGCTGCCTTACTTACGGAACTCATCGTAAAGGCGGAGAAAAGGAACGGAAGCATAGCTCCAATGAAAAGCCCGATGCAAACACGGCTGTCCAAAACATTGATATTGTTTAAGCCTACCGCTTGTGCATACGATGCAAAAAGTGCCAGAGCAGTTAAGGCAGCGGAACCGATCGCAAAGCCCTTCCCCATGGCAGCAGTGGTATTTCCAACCGCGTCGAGCTGATCAGTAATACATCTTACTTCTTCCGGAAGGCCGGACATTTCTGCAATACCGCCCGCATTGTCCGCAATAGGACCATACGCATCTACCGCAACTGTAATAGCTGTTGTGGATAGCATACCTACTGCTGCGAGTGCAATTCCATAAAGTCCAAGAACACTATAAGAAATAAAAATCGCAACGGAAATCAATACGATGGGAACTGCCGTTGAGCGCATTCCGATGGCCATACCGGAAATAATATTGGTAGCCGGACCGGTTTCGGACTGCTTTGCAATTTCTTTTACAGGATTATAGGAGGAAGAAGTGTAGTACTCTGTAACTGCGCCGATAGCAAGCCCTGCAATGAGCCCTGCCGTAACGGCAAAAGCTGCATGTAAATCCCGGAAGAAATACTGAGACAGGGCAAAGGCAAATATCAGAACCGCAGCAGCGGAGGAATAGCTCGCCATCTTTAAGACTTTACTCGGATTATCTCCTCCGAGAGTCAGTACCAAAATACTTCCGAGAACGCATGCAAGCAAAGAAAGTCCTGCCAGTAATAAGGGGAACGCAACACCCTCTATCGACTTCCCTTCCAAAAGGAAGCCGAGTGTCATCGCAGAAACCAAAGCCCCCACATAGGACTCAAAAAGGTCTGCACCCATTCCTGCCACGTCGCCGACATTGTCTCCTACATTGTCCGCAATTACCGCAGGATTTCTGGGATCATCTTCAGGAATTCCCGCTTCCACCTTACCTACAAGGTCAGCACCCACGTCTGCCGCTTTCGTATAGATTCCACCGCCCACACGGGCAAAAAGAGCAATACTGGATGCCCCCAAAGAAAATCCGGAAAGAACGCCCACATCCTTTGTCAGCATATAGAAAAGTCCGATTCCGAAGATACCGAATCCAGCCACACACATGCCCATAACGGAACCGCCGGAAAAGGCAATGGAAAGTGCCTTCTTCATTCCATACTGTCTTGCAGCCTCTGCAGTTCGTACATTTGCCGATGTTGCGGAGCGCATACCGAAATATCCTGCAAGAGTCGATAACAATGCACCAAAGATAAAGGCTACAGCACTAAGCCAGCTTTTTGTTCCAAAACCGATACATAAAAATAAGCTGCAAACAAAAAAAAGAAGAATCCGATACTCTGCAAAAGAAATGCTTCCGCGCCTTCTGCAATCGCCTTCGCAATTTCCTTCATTCTCTCATTTCCGGAATCCTCTTTCAGAATCTTCTGTCCCTGGAATAAAGCGAACAGAAGCCCTAAGACACCCAAAACAGGTACGGCAAAAAAATAAACTATCCATTTCGTTTTTCCCCCTTAAAGAAAAAGCAACACGATTTCTATTCGTGTTTGTCAGATAATCATAACAAAAGGAATAGACATTTTTCTACTATTTATTTTAAAAAAGAAATTTTTTTTAAAATAAATAATGTGATTTTCTCATTTATCTATTCTTAATCCAGGCCATAAGAGAACCTAAAAGCATAAAGAATTCCGCCAAAGTATAGAGCAATATCTCCAATATTGATAATCATCTTTTTTAAAACGCCGATTCGGATATAAAGATAATCCGTTACTTTTCCATAGCGTACCCTATCGTAAGTGTTGGACATCGCACCGCCCAAAACCATCGCCATCCCGTACTTTTGTAAAAGAAAAGCGTCTCCCATTGTATAACTCATATAGGGAAGGGCAAAAGCAAGAAAAAAATGGTTGCCAAAACAGACAAGGCCTTAACGAGCTTCGGATGACGGCCCAAGCGTCCCATGGAAAAACCGGGATTAAACGCTCTTCGGATTTCCACAAGTCCTCTGCTACCTTTCAGCTTTTTGGGAAAATCCTCATCCTTTGCACAATTGATTTTCTCTTTCAAAACTCGATCCAGCGCAAAGATTCCTGCCGCTACAAGAAGCAGACAGAAAAAAATCCCTTGGGCAAAAACCAAAAAAATTTTATTCTACTACGCATCACTTCTTCTCCTTCTCTTCACCCGATTAATATGTCGTTCAAACTCCCCACTTTGTAAAAGTTCTGTCAGTATACATTGTTCCAAAACAGGAACGGAACAACTGTAAAATGCAATTTTCTTAAGATCCTCCTTCGTCCTTTCCTTAGGGAAGCAGCAGGTATGCCATACGAAAAGCAGGACCTATAGTTTTTTTGAAAAAAACTGTTAATGTAATATACGGAATTACTTTCATCCATACTGAAAAGGCTGTCCTCAGGGTTTTCCCAGAGCGGAAAAACTCCGAGTCGTAGTCGTCTTCTATAATGATTGCTTTTTTTCTCCTTACAAAGTCCAGATACTCTCTTCTTTTTCCGGCCGTTGCTGTAATTCCGGTTGGAAAGCTATGAAAAGGAGTAACGTGTAAGACCTTGCTCTTTGCCTTTTGCAATGCAGAACTGTGAATTCCATTTTTCCCCATTCCCAAAAAAACTCGAGAGTAATTCCATTTGCCTTGTAAATCTTTTGCATCTTCTCATAGGACGGATACTCTACCGCAAAAACTCTGCTCTCTTCCCAGAATCTGCACAAGCAGAGCATAAAGCTGCTCTGCACCGGAACCAATCAAAATCTGCTCTTCCTCTACAAAGATGCCCCTTGCCCTTCGTAAATAATCCTTCAACGCTCTTCGTAAAAAATATTTTCCCTGGTTCTCCGAGGGACTTAAAATCTCTTCTCCGTATTTGGAAAGCACCTTTCGGACCGTTTTCGCAATCGCCGAGTAAGCCATTCCCTCCTTATCTCCGCTTTGAAAATACATTAAAGATAAGTTCTGCTCTTGCTGCTCCTCAACAGGAAAAAGAAGCCCGTCTTGATAAGAGACAAAATAGCCGCTTCGTTCCCTCCCCTCAATATAGCCCTCTTCCTCTAAAAGAGCATAGCTGTGCTCCACTGTGAGTAAGGACATCCCCATGGTAGAAGCCAAGAGACGCTTGGAAGGCATTTTTTCCCTAAAACGATAGCGCCCTTCAACAATGTCCTTTCGGAGAGTCTGATATAAATCAATGTATTTGAACTGCCCCTGGCATTTTTCCCTCCTTCCTCCGAAACCGCTCCTTTTTATTCTTCTTAAGCAATTTTTTTCTTTGGCTGTGTTTTTTTCCCTAACTATCTTTCTGAATTCATATTTCTTTAATCTACTCTTCTCTATATTTCCGAAAAATCATTATGTTATATATTTCGCTCTGCCAGTCCCTATAACTTAAACAAAAGCCTTGTAATAGGAATAGGCGGACGGAACACTAAGCTTCGATTCTATCTCTTCCTTTGTGTATAATTCTAACCCTTCTCTAACTCCTAAGGGAAGCGGAAACTCTCCGCACTCCACCTCATATCCGATCATTTCCCATTCCTTATGGGTAAAAATATGCCTCGCACTTCCGAGCTCTTTTTAGCTTTTAGAGGAGTAAAGCCCAGACGCTCCACCTCTTCCAGTGCTTCCTTTTTACTCAGATGCCCCTCCCTTTGGTAAAAGCTGTAGAGACCGGCAAGAACTCCTTTCTTCGGACGTTTTGTCAAGACCAGCCTCCCTCCCTGTCGAATCAGGAAAATGCTGTACTGCTCGACTGTTCTACCCTTCTTTTCCTTCTTTACAGGATAGTTTTCCGGATTGCCCTCCTTTGCACTTTTACAAAATAAGGAAAGGGGACAGGCTTCACAGGCAATATTTCCTTTGGGAATACAAACTGCTGCCCCTAAATCCATGAGCGCTTCGTTAAAGTCTCCCGCCGCTTCCTCCGTCATGCGCTCCTTAAAATACCGGAAAGCAGAGAGTTTCGCTTCTTTCGACTGAATATCTTTATCATACTGATTGCAGCGGGCAAAAATACGGAGAAGATTGCCGTCTACTGCCGGTATTTTCTCCGAAAAAACAATAGAGGAAATAGCCGCCGCCGTATATTCCCCTATCCCGGGAAGGGAACGAATATCTTCATACTTTTTCGGCATTTCTCCCCCGAATTTTTCTACAATCTGCTTCGCACCCTTATGAAGATTCCTTGCACGAGAATAGTAGCCCAGACCCTCCCAGAGTTTTAGAACTTCTTCTTCTTTCGCTATAGCAAGACTTTCTATATCCGGAAAACGCGCAATAAAGCGATGAAAATAGCCTTTTACCGCCTCTACTCTTGTTTGCTGCAACATAATTTCTGAAAGCCAAGTATAATAGGCATTTTTCTTTCCGCGCCAGGGAAGCTCTCTTCCATTTTCCCTAAACCAGCTTAAAAGCCTCTTTGCAAAACTGTCTATTTTTATTCCCTCCCGAAACTCTTTTTAATGAAGACTCCATACTCTTCATTATGCCTTACATACCAGATGAACACTTATTCTCCAATTTATGTTTCCTCTAAAATAGATCCGTTAAAATAGGAAAATCACAAGCAATAAGATTACGCCTCCCAGTAAATCCGCTTCCCCGGAGAACAGCGTACCGAATTTCTTTCCGATAAAAATACCGGTTTGGCAAAGAAAAAAGGTCACAATTCCTATGATGAACGAAGCCAAAAATACTCTTCCTAAAGAATAATGAGAGAAGGTAAATCCCAAAGACAGAGCATCTACTGATGTCCCGATGGCCTGAAACATCAGGTTCCCCTGCCATTCCTCCGTTTCCTTATTCCTAAACTTCAAGTATGCACTGTAAAACATTTTTATAGAAAGATAGAGAAGTAATATTGTGGAAATAGCGGAAACATACTTCATAAGCACCTTTGCAAAACCAAAGACTGTACCGACAAGGGCAAATCCAAGCACCGGCATGATGAACTGAAAGAATCCGAATGTTCCGGAGAGCATAAGACTTCTCTCCGACTTCATTTTCGGCTCCTGCATCCCCTCCGCCATAGAAACAGCCACCGCATCCATCGCAAGTCCTACTCCCCAGTAAAACACTGTTTAAAACGAACATACTACTCCCTTATATAATCAAAAGGCCAAGCGGGGACTCCCGTCCTCCACATGCACTATCCCGCAATACTGAAATCCGAAATGCTTCAATGCTTCCTGCATAGAACGGTTTTTTTCGTGGGTATCGATTCGAAGATAGGGAATCTTATCCAAGCAGAAGGAAAAGCAAGTCCTCGTAATCCCTGCTTTTTTCCCGGATGACGCAATTCTATGAATAACACCGTAGCTATCTTCCCTTCTCCATGCACCATCTATTTCTTTATAATTTTTCTCTTCCCCGATAAAGAAGGTAAATACAGCCAAAATCTCTTCCTCTTCCACTACATAGAGCTCGCTCTTTATTAAGTCCTGTCTCGCATCGTTCTCATTTGGGTAGGTCTTCCATTGCGCAAAGTTCCCCTCTTTTCGCATATAGGCTCTTGCCAAGTCATAGATTTGACAGATTTCTCGAATATCTTCCTCTTTCGCCAAACGAATATTCATGCTCTCTCATTCTCCCCGGGTATCGTCGGAAGCTTCTGCAATAGCAGATACAGCTATCCATCCGAAACACAGACCAAATCCCTTTTTTTAAGATAAATAAGTATTATAGCACTGTCTTTCCGGGAATTACTGCACAAAACTCATTTTTTTATTTTTTTGTGAAAATAGCACAAGCATTTTTGTTTTTTTCCTACATACCTCTGTTTTTGAAAGCGGATTATTATGTCATGGAAGCGAAAAAAATATTCTTTTTCGTATTATAGATATTCGGATAATATCTATAAATGGATATTATCCGAATATGAAGTATAGGAGATTCTTTTCTCTCCCTCTATACTGAGCTCACGGAATACAAGTGCAGCTTGCACTTTCCGATACGGAGGTGGATATGCTTCATTCCAACTATGAAATCCTCTTAGTTTTTCTATTCTACGCCGCAATAAAAGACCTGCAAAAAAGAAAGATTTCGAATTTATTTTTTTCTATGCTCCTTCCTTTTCTTTTTTTCTGTATTTCGGTTTTATCCAGTGCGGTACCTCGTTCACAGATCTCATTCTTTTTCCCTCAAAGCTCATTCTCATTCTTATACTAAGCTATCCCCTCTTTTATTTTACCGGAAGCGGGGGAGCGGACTGGAAGCTCTTTTCCCTGATTCTTTCCGTTCTCCCCTTCGATAAAAGCATTTTTCTTCTTTTTCTCTCAACCCCCTTTTCCCTTCTCCTTTTTTATATTCTTGAAGAAGATATTCCCTTTGCATTTTCTCTCTTTCTTTCTGCAGTCCCCCTCTTAAGTCTTTTCTCCTGATATCAGCAAATATTTTCATTATATATAAAATTACTCCAACCCGTTTTTTGAAAGGATCCGACATGGAAAAAAATACTAACTATTTACGATGAAGACAGCCTCTATGCAAAAACGTCTTTTCCCTTTACCTCCGCCAAAAATACAAAGCTCCCCTTCCAGATTTATCCTATAAGCGATCCGGAAAGTTTTGCTCAATTTTCTAAAAAGAAAGAAAGCGACCTCCTTCTTATATCCGAAAAGAATGTAAAAAAGCTTCCTCTTTCCTCTAAAAGCGGAAGAGTTCTCTATTTAAGCGATGAAAGCCTTCTATCTGAAAAAGAAGAAAGAAAATCACATCTATAAATATCAGTCTGCAGACCAGATCATGCGTGAAATCCTTCTTCAATATGGAGAAATCGAGCTCTTAGAAGACGGAAGACAACAAAAAGCGGATATCTTCATGGTCTATAGCCCTCTCGGTCGCTCCGGTAAAACCTCCCTGTCTTTTGAGATAGCAAAGCTTTTAGGAAAAAATCGAAAGACACTCTATCTATCTCTTTCCGAATCAGCCGGAGCAAAAAAACATCTTCCCATAGAACGGGAATGTTTAACGGAAGTCTTATACCATTTTAAAGAAAAGAATCTGAATCCTATGATTCTTCGCGCTCTTTCCTATGAAAGAGAGAGTTACTCTACCATTTTACCTGTACGGAGTCCCGAAGACATCAATAGCCTAAGTTCAAGAGAACTGTCTCTTCTTCTCGATAAAATTGCGGAAGATGCCGGAGTCAGCGCCCTGATTATTGATACCGACAGTTCCATGAGTCGCTATCTAGATTGCTTTCATCAAGCAAAAAAGATTTTTATGCCTGTGCTTTCCGATAAAGTCTCCAAGGATAAGTTGGCATTTTTCGAAGACTATCTGAAAAAAAATATTTCTCCGGAAACCCAGGAAAAATTTGTTCAATGCAGTCTTCCATTGGAGGAGGAAACTACATCAAACGAAATAGAAACCTCTACAAAAAACCGCGGGAAATCTCCCGCTATCAGTAAGGCAAGTATAAGTGACTGCCCCTACGCAAGTCTTAAAGAATATGCGGAATCCTTACTCTTACACTACATCTACGAAGAGGAGGATAAAGAAAGAGAACAATATAGAAAAATGGTGCTTTAGGAGGAACTATGTTAGCTTTAGACAACATTAAACAGGAAATAAAAAAAGAACTCCTTACCGATCTGGAAGAGAGACAAATCTCCGATTCTCACCTCTATCAGGAAATCGACAGCGCTTTACTAAGTCGAAAAGATATCGCATTAAGAGAAAAAACTTTATCTTCGAACCGCAGTCTTCGACAGCTTCCGTAGACTGGATCTGCTATCCGAGCTCTTGGACGATCAAAATGTCACGGAAATCATGATTAACGGTCCTCGAGAAATCTTTGTAGAAAAGAAGGGGCACATGGAGCGCTGGGAACGTTCTTTTCAAAACGAAGAGCAGCTTTCCGACTTGATTCAACAGATTGTCTCCCGTATTAATCGTGCAGTCAATACCAAAAGTCCCATTGTAGATGCCAGACTGGAAGACGGTTCACGTGTTCATGTTGTTCTTCCTCCTATTGCTCTAAAAGGACCGACCGTCACGATTCGAAAGTTCCCGGAACCCATTACCATCGAAAAAAATTAATCCAGCTCGAAAGCCTTAGCGAAGAAGCCGCAGATTTTTTAAAGAGTCTGGTAAAAAGTTCTTACAACATCTTCATTTCAGGCGGAACGAACAGCGGAAAGACAACTTTCTTAAATGCCCTTTCCCAATTCATTCCAAAAAAAGTGAGCGAATCATCACTATCGAAGACAGTGCGGAATTACAGATTCAGGACGTAGAGAATTTGGTTTCTTTGGAAACCCGAAATGCGAATGCGGAAGGCGAGGGAGCTGTCACAATTTCCGATCTGATTAAGGCTTCTCTCCGAATGAGTCCCAACCGCATCATCGTTGGAGAAGTCCGTGGTAAGGAATGTCTGGATATGTTAAATGCCATGAACACCGGGCACGATGGAAGCATTTCCACCGGACATGGAAACAGCAGTCAGGATATGCTGCGCAGAATGGAAACTATGGTCCTGCAGGGAGCGGAACTTCCTTTGAGTTCCATTCGAAACATGATCGCCTCCGCAATAGAAATCATGGTGCATCTTGGAAGAACGAAGGATCACAAAAGAAGAGTTTTGGAAATCAGTGAAGTAGTAGGAGTGGAAAATGGAGAAGTCAAACTCAAAAAACTGTATCAGTACAATGGGAAAGTTCTGGAAAAGCTGTCGGATTTGTCTCACGAAGAAAAGCTCCTCCATAGACTATAGGGAATATGAAATCAGTTTAGGAGAATATCTTTGGCACTTGGGAAAAATCCTTACTGCTGCTTCTTGTCATCAGCTATACCTTCTATCGTTCCTTTCTGCTCTTTCTCTTTTTGATTCCTTTTTCTCTACTTATTCCTTTTTTCCTTCGATCAGGTCTTCGAAAAAAAAGACAAAACCAACTTCTGCTTCAATTTAAAGAGATGATTTCCATTCTAAGCTCCTTTCTTAGTGCAGGCTATTCCATTGAAAATGCTTTTTATTGCCACTATTCCCGACCTTTCCGCACTAATAGGGGAAAACAGCTATATGGTGGAGGAACTAAAACTGATAAAACACGCCCTTTCCATGAATCGTCCCCTAGAAGAACCGCTCTCTCAGTTTGCCTTTCGTTCAGGACTCGATGACATTCATAATTTTTCAGAAATTTTTCTGGTAGCAAAACGGTCCGGAGGAGAGCTGTGTGAAATCATTCAACACAGCAGTTCCATTATTCATGACAAACTAACGATACGAGAGGAAATCCTAACCTTAAGTGCCGCAAAGCGCTTTGAGCAAAAAAATCATGAACGGCATACCCTTTTTTTATCATCTTTTTATCTCAATACTTCTTCTCCGGATTTCTTTTCCATTTTATACAGCTCCATTATGGGAAGGATTATCATGACTGTGGCTCTCCTCATTTATCTCTTTGCCATTTATCTTTCTCAAAAAAATCATCTCGATTCCGATATAATTCTGCAAATTCATACACGGTGAAAAAAATGAAAATAATCGCTCCCTACATTCATAAGCTACTCCGCTTCTTCACTTCCCAAGATGAAGCAATGATAAAAACAGGCAGGCATCCTTATTGTTTCTCTTATACTTTCTTCTCTTCTCTTTTTGGAAAGTCAAAAGGATGGTCATATCCAATCCGGTTACATCTTGGAGCGTGAAGGAATCGGCGGAAACGAATACAATCTCCCTCTTCAGGTAGAGGGAATAAATCCCGAAAAAAAGGAAAATGTGAATATCAAAAGTCTCTCCCAGAATTTATACCAAGGAAGAAGCGGATCAAGTTTTCTCCTCCCTGCATGAAAAAGCCGAAAGCCTGCTTTTATCCGAGGACGAAAGCTTTGACGAGATAAAAACTTCTCTTCATTTAACAAATTATTTTCCTGAAGAAAACGTGAAAATGAGCTGGAGTTTTACTCCTACAGCCTTAATCAATGGAGATAAAAAAATCACGGAAGACGATAATTTAGAGCTGATTCTGAACTATCGTTCCATCTTAGGAGATAAGGGAAAGATATACCATGAGCTCTTGGAACAAGATCAAATTTTAGAGGGAATACTCGAAATAAAATTCAGCACCAACATTCTCTCCCCCAAAGAAGGACCTGATGATGCAGAGCTGGAAAATTATTTTTCGAACTTCGGAAGACTATCTCTACTCTTCTCCGACCTATCTCTTTCCCATACGAATCTATCCTGAAGAAAAAAACTTCTTTAGAAAGCTTACGAAGTCTCCTGGAAAAGAAAAATAGCATCCCAAAACTCCGAGGGTAGAGGAAGCGACAAGCTGGAACTACCACGGGAAATTGAAGGAAAGAAAATCATTTTTTTACTGAAGAACAATCTCGACGTTATCTCTTCATTCCCCTTCTTGGCCTTCTTCTTGCGCTTCTTCTCCCTCTAAAGGAAAGAGAAGAAAGAAAAACAAAAAGGAGAGAGAAAACTCCCTAAATCTTGACTATTCCGAGCTGGTATCCAAACTGGTTGTCTACCTTGGTGCAGGACTTGCTCTGCGAAATGCCTTTTCCGAAATCAGTAAACAATACAGCTTCTTAGTTAATCAATGCGGGCTGGAAAACCATCCCTTATACGAAGAACTGCACACCTTGCTAAATCAATTAAAAAGCAATGTGGGAGAAGGGAAAGCGTACCTTGATTTTTTTCCAAAAGGATTGCACTACGTCCTTATAACAAGCTTATCAGCGTGATTGAACAAAACCGAAAAAAACGGAAGTAAAACATCTTCGTTTGCAATTACAGGTGGAAATGCAAGAAGCCTTCGAAATGCGAAAGTCCACAGCCAAAAGACTCGGAGAAGAGGCAAGCACCAAACTCCTGCTTCCCCTCTTCATGCAGCTCTTTATCATCATGCTCATTATTATTTATCCTGCCATGCAATCTATGGGATAAAAATATTAATTCAATATTACTGCAAAGTAGAACTTGTCAAACAGCAATCTCTTCTTTGCTTTGTAATATACAGCATGCCTTGCATGTTGCAAACTATCCGGCAATTTTGCCATTTCTAAAAAGGAGGTTATTATGCAGTTACAAAACTTAGTCAAGGCTCAATATGCCTTTGACGGCTGGCTTTTTTCCCACATGGAACAATGTAAGAAAAAGAGACGGAACTTAATCAAGGGAAATGAAGCACTGGGAACAATTGAGTTGGTTCTCATTATCGTAGTCCTTATATCCCTCGTTGTTATCTTCCGAGATAGAATTAAGAATGTTCTTAATGACATCTTAAAGAAAATCGAAAGTAACGCAAAATCCGTCTAACCCCCCCTCTCTTATGGAAAGGAAAAATCATGATAAAAAGAAAGTCTTCCGCCTCCATTACGGTATTTCTTTCCCTTAGCTTCGTGTTGATTGCCGCATTGATTCTGACGATTACGGAGTCTGCAAGAACAATCGCACAAAGATATTATATGCAAACTGCTTTAAACAGTGCCATGGAATCTCTCTTTTCTGAATTTCACAGGCCTCTTTGGGAAAACTACCGTATCTATGCTCTGGAATACCGAGATGACGCCTTGTTACAGGAAGAATTGGAAACATTTATTAAACCCTATTCCGAGGCACAAAATCTTTTTCCGGCAAAGGTTGTGAAAGATGATTTTTCCTTCTCCGGAAGGGGCAGTCTCGTAGAACAAAAATCACTTCGAAGAAGAAGTTTTAGAATATATCCCTGCACTGCTCACAAAAGATGCTTTGGAATTTATAGGACAAAAACAAAGCGGGACAGATATTCCCTCTCTTTTAGAAGAAGTCAGTAAAAAAGAAAAGGAAGCGGACAGTATACAACGTCTACGGAAGAAATATATTTTAAACCACTATGATGTGGAATATCTTGAAGACTGTATCAATGACATTGATCAGTGTTGTAAAAACAGCAGCACTCTTCATTCTCAAGCCCTGTCCGATCTCCATAGCAAGGATGCCTCCGGTTTCTTTTGGCATTCTTCTTCTCTCCGTTCCACTTTAGAGCAATTAAAGAGCACCGTGCAGCGTTATGATGCACGTGCAGAGATTCTTAAGGAAAAGATAGCGGAATTACGACAAGATTTCGAGTTGGAAAAAGTCAATTTAGAAGAAGACGGAATCCGCGCAATTGAATCGGAATTACAAAGCTATGATGAATATGTCAATGAAGGAGGAAAGGTTCGCCAAACGATTGACCTCTTCCCCGCAGAATGTGACAGTCTCGGTAACAGTATTCAAAACATTGAAGAAACCGTCCAAAATTTTGAGGACTATATTAGCGAAGAGCGCGAAAGAAGAAGAAACGAAGACGATGATGAGGAGGAAGATGAAGATGACTTGCAAGCAGAAATCGATGCTTTTTACCGAAGTATTGCAGGAGAATGGCAAAGCCCTCAAAATGCCTGTATACGGAGGTTCCGTCACAAAAATCAATAAGAAAAACAAAAAAATACTCGAAAGTATCCAAGAATTGGGAAAAAAGAAGCTCCTGGAATTACTCCTTCCCAAAGGAAGGGAATGCCCCAGTACCACAGAGTGCTACACAGACTCCCCTTTTACGGCAGGATCCGTCGCCAACCCCTTGCAGGTCGGATTATTGGGAGAATATTCCCTACGTTACTTTCACTCCTATCACAAGGAGGATAATGGAAACACCATTCCTTTCAGTAATGCAGAGGGACTGGAGGTGGAATACTTACTGCACGGAAAAAAAGAGCGACTATGAGAACCTCGCAGCACAGGTCACCGCTCTTCTAGCAGTAAGAGAATCCATGAATTTTATCCATATCGTCTGTGATACGGAGAAACGGCAGGAAGTGGAAAACTTTGTCACCGGCTTTCTCGCAGCAACAGCGAATCCTATCGTGATAGCCGTCTTTAGTATCTTTGTTATCGGAATATGGGCCTTTGCTCAAGCTTTATTGGATATCAAGCATCTTTTAAATGACGAAAGAGTACCTCTAATGCATGGAGAAGATTCCTGGGACCTTGGTCTTAGTAAGCTCTTGGATTTTTCTTCCCTATTATCCGGCGAAAGTGAAAAAAAGGAAAGACGCGGTTTTTCCTATACCGATTATCTTCGGGCTTTTCTCTTTACTAAAGGCTTACTTCATCAGGACAAAATCAACAATGCCATGCTCTACTGTATGGAGAAAAATATTCGTACTACGGTTTCAGAAAAAGAAGCTTCCTTTCAAATGAAGCAATGCTTATATTATCTTTCTACCGATGCCGGAATAGAGTCTAGGCACAGTCTCTATCATAGAGGATTTTTAGACATGATAGGTGTAAATCCCGGTGATAGCAGATATCGCTTCACCCTGCACTCGGATTATAAATATAAAAATCTCAGTCACTAAAGGAGTCTCTATGAAATCCTATTCCGCTTCCATGACCATTGAAGCTTCTCTGTCTCTAAGCCTTTTCATTCTAGCCATGGTTATGTTGATGACGCCTCTTTTAATCCTAAACCGTAGCATTAAAATCTCTACCATTTTGGAAAAAAATGCCCGCTCTATCAGTATGTATAAATACTTAGAACATTATGGCATCATGAAAACTGCTGTACAGGATATTCCTAACATTGAAGGAATACTTGCCGTTGGAGAAACTGCCTTAGAAGATCTTATTCTTCCAAATGAAGTGAATATGGAAGGAATGCAAAACATTCGCAGTTGGAAATCGCGAATTACAAAAGAAGAAATTCTATTGGACCTTGAATATGAAGAATTAATTCCCCTTTCCATTATCGACAAAAAATCCATTTATCAGGAAATCATCGCACATAGAAGAGCATGGATTGGAGTAAAAGGAGCAAGGTGGGAGAAAGATGCCGAAGAAGAAAAAGAAGAGGAGGAAACAGTGTATGTCATCGACGGTCCCTCTAAAGTCTACCATAAAAGCCGAGACTGTACCTACATCTCAAACGAATTTATACGCAGTAGTGCAGTGGCTCTAGATGGAAGTGAGGCAAAATACGGAGGAAAATTCTCTCCTTGCAAAGCCTGTAAACCGTCCAAAAACAGTGCCGTAGTTTATTATACTGAGGCCGGAAGAAGGTATCACAGTAGCACCGATTGTCCGGCAATGCGCTCTTCCGTCCATGAAATCCCTCTATCGCAGGCAATTTCCGAAGGAAGACACGCCTGTCCGCGCTGTGGAGGCTAATTATTTCCCCAAGTCCTTCCAACTCACTTTCTCCATCAGGAGGTATCCATGCAAGATATTTTCTTTTTCCTGTTTTTTAAGTCCTTATGTTTTTTTCTGTTCTTTCTTCTCGCCGTAGTATACGATTTTCGGAACAAATCTTTGCCCCGCTATCTTATACAGATATTTTTTATAGTAGGAGTTCCCTTCTTTCTTTTTAGTGAATGGCACTATTTTTTTAGAAGCTCCTTTTCTTTCACGCTCCCCTTTCTATACAGCTTTTATCCCCTATTTTTTTCAATCTTCATGCTAGCTTTTACAAAGTGGTCTAAGGGCGCCCGGGAGAGGGAGATGCTTACTTCCTGCTCTGCTCTTCGCTATATATGAATTATATGAGTTTTTTCTTCTTCTTTCTCTCCGCCTTGCTCTCCTCCGCTATTGTTTCTATTCTGCTCTTTTTACTCAATAGAAAAAAGAAGAAAAGGATGAACGAACTCTCCTTTCCCTTCATTCCCTGTTTTATACCCGGAGCATTATACCTGTTTATTCAAATATTCTCTGCATGAATGTGAGAGCGAAAGAAAAAGCTCCTCCTAATCAGCTGTTCAAAAAATCAATACGTCGCCACTTACACCACTCACCACTCTCCTGCTCCATCGAATGAAAGGAATATTATGCACAGTATTGAAACCAGTCTTGTTCTTTTTATCAGCTTTGTCTGTATCGTTTTGCTTCTCCAAAGTACCATTGTTCTTCATACAACCATAAAGGAAAGAAGCGAAAAAGAATTTACCCGAGAATTAAACAGTCATACTTTGGACAAAGATAAAGACTTCTTTAAAGTAGAACTCTATACTCGTTTTTTCTCCGTAGCGGAAGATTTACTGCTCCGCAAAAAGACGGAAAGTGATAAAAGTAAGACAGAATCTAGCCCCTCTTAAACTTTACATCAAGAAAGGAAAAGCTATGCCTCGGAATTTTCTGAGAATTGAAAAAAATCTCACACACAGCTACCTCTATCTTCACGGGATGGAGTGGAAAGAAAAAAGTCATGAACAAAAAATCATTCAACAATGCCTCATTCCGGGAACTCTTCCCTTTCGCCTGATTCAAGAGGAAACGGAAACTATTTTTCAATATAATTTCTACCCCTATGAAAAAATAGTTGATTATTTCGCGGAAAAACCGATGAATTTAAAACATATTATTGCGCTGTTTGAATCCATTCACAGCACTTTATTACAGATGGAAGAATATCTTCTTTCTCCGGAAATCTTAGGATTGAAAAAAGAGGAAATATTCTTTGATGCTGAAAAATAACCGCTTTCTATTCCCTTTAATTCCCTCTGCTTCCGGAAATCCGGATGAAGAAATCAAAAGATTTGATTGACTTTATCTTTGATAATATTGATGAAAAGGATGAACAAGCAATTCTTTCCGCCTACCTGCTCCACCAAAAAAAGAAAACAGAAACATTGCAAATTAAATCCATCTTACAACTTCTGTATTCGCAAAAAGATAAGGCAAGCAATACAAAAGAAAAAAACGCTTCAATAATCTCGAAAAACTTCTTTGGGAATGCCATAGAAGAAATCTCCCTAAATAATTCCTTTGAAAATAAGTCCTTTGAAAATAAGTCTCTCAAAAATCCGCTTCCATTTCAGGAACTGGATCTATCCGATTATAAATATGCAGACTATATGAAAAACATAGATGGAAATGCAACTACCACTACTCCGGACAATTCTGAATTTATGTCCCTTTCACAGCCGGTAGAAGGTGAGTGTAATATAGAAACAGAGAAAGGAAAAGAAAAGAAGAAGAGAAAAACAAATTACTCTTCGGCTTAAAAAAATCTTTTTCAAAAAAATAAAGAAAAAGAAGATAAACTGCGCTCTATAGATAATATACGTTATGAATCTAAAGAACAAAAACAAGTGAAAAAAAAGAATAGTACAAAAAAGGAACTCAGAAAAGTCCTGCTCGGTCTTATCCTAATGATTGCTTTCCCGATTTTACTTTATCTATGGAAAGGCAGTTCTATATTACACGACTATCTTCCCTTCCTCATATTGATTGAAACAGCGATTTTTCTCTATGCTTCGCTGGACTTTCTGGCTCTATTTATCTCTTCAAAGGGCACGAGGACAACAAAGCCTTCCTAAGCTATTCTCTACTTAAAGAAGTCCAGTGCTCCTTCCGATTCCTCATTGAAATCCTCAGAAAAGAAGGACTTACTTTCCTGTAAAAGTATAGACAACTTATCCATACTTAAGGCATGGACACCCAGTACTACTTTTTCTTCATCCCCTATATCATAAGAGCGAACCAAAACAAAACGTTTCCATACAAATTTACCGTATTTGTTTCTACTTCTAAAATACGATAATAAAAATCCTTCTTCCGAATCCTTCAGTCTTTCCCACATATCTTGAGGATTTAAAAAGGCCCTACAATGTTCCTTATCCTCAGGATGTACGTTTTTATAGACATACTTATTGATTTCAGCGGAAAGATTGTCACTCTCTTCAATTCTATCAAACAATTCACACATATACACCGGCAGTAAAGTATCGCTTCTTAGGTTCAATAGAATGACCATATCATAAACTGAATACAGTGTACGAATAGTATCATTCATATCTTTAATCTTTCGGAACACACGATTATTTGTCAGAACATCAATCCTAATCAGATAGATAAAGCATTCATCCATACTGGTCACAAGTCTTGCCTGCAGATGACAATGCTTTCCGGAAGAAATGAAGTCCATCGATTCCACTTCCATGGAATCTCTTGCGAGCATCATAATATCTCGTATTTTCTCCGCAAGCAAAACTTTTCTGTTGTTTAAGGCATCCTGAAAGTCATGAGTTCCGGCATAGCCCAGGTCCAAAAGATTATCTCGATAAGGTTCAGTGAAATTCAAATGGCATATCTTTCCCCCGGTCTCAGAACAAACCGCTATAGGAATAACTGTTTCAAATCCGTAAATATTTGGAGAATCATCCAAACGATCCAATACAAACGGAGTCGGACTTATAATATTGACCAGTCCGACTTGATCAAAAAGATAGTCTTCCTTTCTGCTTTCTACCCCATTTTTCTCAATCAAATCAGAAAGCCAGTTTTCCATCGGTTCCGGCCTTCCAAAATAATATCCCTGCATACGCTCACAGCCTGCATGCTTTAAAAAGCGAAATTGCTCCTCGGTTTCCACTCCTTCCGCAACAGTATGTATGCCGATCTCCTTCGCCATATATAAAATGGAATAGATAATAATCAGTGATTTCTTTCCCATATCACTTAAGAAACGCATATCTATCTTAAAAGTATCAAATTCAAATTCTTTCAATAAATTTAGGGAAGAATAGCCTGAGCCGAAATCATCCATCCAAACCTGATAGCCCAGCTCATGTAATTTCTTCACCACATACTTCATATAGCCTTCATTGTGCATTACCACGGATTCAGTCACTTCAATATGCAGTAAGTTTTTTTGGTACATGGTATTGCTCTACTATTGATTCCAGCTGATCCAAAAAAATCGCCAATATTAAAAATCCAAACGCGAAAAAAATTTAAAGAAATCGGAAATACCGTTTCCTTTCGTTCTAATCTTTCTCCCAGATTTTTACAGATTTCACGGAAAACATAGAGATCCAACAAATGTATTTTTTTAAAGTTTTTTCGAGTACGGAAATAAAGTCACCGGGATAAATCATCCCGTATTTGGGGTCAATCCAACGGGAGAGTGCCTCCGCTCCGCACACTCTCTGTGTTAAGCCACGCACATTGGGCTGCAAGTACACTTTTACCTGTTTTTCTGCAATAGCTTCTTCGATATGAGATTCAATATGCTTTTCCAGCTCTAAACGGGCAAGGTTTCTCTTCTCCTTCTTGGAGTGCGTATAACTGCGGATTCCTTTCTTATCCCGTCCATCGTTATGAACTCGCTCCATCACTACTCCCCAAATTCTATACTACGTACAATAGAATTTCGTCGAATTAAAGGAAGATAATAAGGAGATATCTTACTGACACAACAATTTCAGAACTATTTTTTTCCCCAGTAAATCTTTTATAACTTCTCCCCCTAATATAAACCCGCAAATCGGAGGGACAAAAGCTATCGAGCCGGGAGTATCTCGTCTAGACGCAGACGTCCTCCCTTCTTCAAGGCGGGAAGAAGAGCCCATTCTCTTCTTCTCTTCCTCTCTGTTCAGAGGACGAGTAGGCTCTTCCTCTGAATAAACCACTTTCAAAGACTCTATGCCGCGTTTCTTGCACTCTCTTCGCATAACTTTTTGCCAAAGGGCAGACTTTGGTTTTATAGATATCCGAAACCTTAAAAGCGGTCGGATCCAGTTTGTTTCCCGCTCCCATAGCGCTGATAACGGGAACTCCCAGACGATGTGCTTCCATAATCAGGCCAAGCTTTGCCGTTACCGTATCCACCGCATCAATTACATAATTATAGTCGGAAAGACAGAATTCATCTTTATTTTCCGGCAGATAAAAGCACGGAAAACAATGCACTTCACAGTCAGGATTGATGCTCCGGATTCTCTCCGCCATCACTTCCACCTTACTTTTTCCCACTGTTAAATCCGTTGCAATAATCTGTCTGTTGATATTGCTTAGGCTGACAAAATCATTGTCTACCAAATCAATTCTTCCTATTCCGCTTCTTGCCATGGCCTCCACGGCATAGCCCCCTACACCTCCAACGCCAAAAACAATTACCTTGGATTTTTTCAGTTTTTCCATAGCTTCTCGACCCAACAAAAGCTCTGTTCTTTCGAAGCGTTCCGCCATCCTTACTCCATTCTATCTTACTCTTTGTTTCTCACGAAAACTCAGCCTTCAATAATTTATATCCGTGCTATCGTCTATGCACTACTATATGGATTGCTATATCTACTTTATACACACTTCTTCACGCATTGTAATATATAGGATTCGCTATATATTTCTATACATTGTGCTATATATTTTTCCATAGCCTTACTGCAGAGCGCAACTTTTTACCCAGCTTCAATGCAATAAAAACTTTGATGCAATCCGGAACAATAAAGGGTAGCACTCCAAGGGATACTGCCTTTGCCATATCCAGTGAAAGAACCTTAGCAAAGCCATAAAGTTCCAAATAAATAGCAAAGTGCAATGCCGATTAGGAAGAATGCGTACTGAACAACAAAAAAAGTCCGGGAAAATGATCCAGACCGAATCCTCCTACAATGCTCAAAAACAGCATTCCGAAAAGATATCCTCCTGTAGGTCCCAAGAGCTTTCCAAGTCCCGCTCCGTAATTGGAAAACACCGGAAGCCCGATTAAGCCGAGAAGCAAGTAGATCAAATAGGATATCGTTCCCATTTTTCTCCCCAATACCGCAACCGTTAAACAAACCGCAAATGTACCAAGTGAAATCGGCACAGGACCGACAGGTATGGATATTGGTGACAGCACTGCCATAACTGCCGTCATTAAAGCTAGTACGAGTAATTCCTTGATCTCAAATTTCATAAAAAAAGTCTCTCCTTGATGTCTCTATCTATAGTTCTAAAAAGCTGAGTATCCACTCTCCTTCTCCGGAAAAAAACAACTCTCCTCTTCCTGCCGGAATAAAAAATCCGTTTCCTTTTTCCGCTTTTATAGAATGGATAGGATTTTGTGATTCCGGGCTCTCCTGCCAACTTAACTCAGCCTTGCCATCCACCAGCATTGCAAATAAAAAAACTATCTTCGTTTACTTTTTCGCCTATAAACTTCTTCCGAAGCGGTTTTTAACCGTTCCACCGTAAAAATATTTGCAAGATCCTAGACGTTCAATATAAGACAGCCTAGGTTTCTCCTGCTTTTTCATTCCTTCAGAAGATGCACAGTTTCCTATATTCTCCGAAGTAGACCGAGCAGGCATTTTTGCAAGTCTTCCGGTATGCAATACCTTTAGTGCTTTCTCAATGTGTAATTCTCTTTCTTTTCCATACTTATCCTTCCGTCCATAATCATAAACGCGGTAAGTTAAAGTTTGAATTTTCCTGTACTTCCGCAAGTAGAATTCCTGCACCGATAGCATGTACTGTTCCTGCCTCAATGAGGAATACATCTCCCTTTTCTACCGGGATTTTTTTGAGTAAGTCAGTAAGATAGTTTTCTTGAATTGCCTTCTGAATTTCTTCTTTACTGTAGTCCTCTTTAAAATCCAGATAAAGAAATGCGCCTTCTTCTCTTTCCAGGATGATCCACATTTCCGTCTTTCCCAGCTGTCCCTCATACTTAAGCGCATACTCATCATCCGGATGGACCTGTACAGAAAGAGGAAGCTTTGCATCTATCAGTTTGATCAGTATCGGAAAGAATGCAAATTGTCCGGCTATTGTCCCTAATGCTTCCGGGTATCTCTCTAAAAACAGAGAAAGCCTCTCCTTTCCCTCTGCCGGTGACGCATCAATAGACGGTGCTTCTGCCGGTAAAATCCGACTTTCCCCATCTTTATGACAGGAAAGCATCCATGCTTCTGCAAGTGCTGTCCCTGAGTAAGGAATATGATATTCGCTCTTTAATTTTTCTCCCCCCCAAAGGTAATCCTTACACGCAGCTTCCAGCCTATATACTTCCATCTCTCTCCTTCTTCCGTCTCAATATTACGGACTTACTCCGGGTCCATTTTCACTATCCGCCTCTCCGGGAAAATTCCCTTCTCCGGGTCCGTTATAAAAGGGCGAGCCTCCACCTGAACTACCGCTGTCCGAACTTCTTGTCGGAAGCTTTCGAACTCGATTGATAGCTTTTTCCAGTTGCTGGCTAAGCGATGCAAAATCCTCCGTACCATTTAAGTCTTTCAGGCGCTCTATTGCATCGGCAATAAGAGCTTCCGTATCTCCATCCTGATATTCCAGGCTTTGCAAGGCGGTAAGAGAAGAAAGAAAGGCCTCTCTCTTTATATTACGGGAAGTCTTATCCTCTGACTCTTTTACTTTACTCTCTTCCATCGACTCATTACGACTGGACTCTTCTTCCTGCTTTTTTAAGTATTCTTCAATTTCCTCTTTCCGGTCTTCCTCAATTTTTAGAAATTCCTTCTGCTTAGCAAAAAGCTTTTCCTGATACTCCGCTTTAAACTTTTCATCGGAAATCTCATTTAAGAGCTCCCGAATTTCAGAAAAAAGGGCTCTCGCTGTAAAAATATCCTCGATACTTGCAATCTTAAGATTTTCATATCTTTCCAAGTCTCTCATTACAGTCTGTTTATTATCCTTTTCTTCCTTCTTCTTTTGACTTTCTTCTCCCTTTTTCTTCGCACTTAAAGAAACGTAATCCATTATTCCGCTTTGTTCATCCGTAACTTTTTCTACTGTATCGGGTTGCACCCAATCCTCCGCAGGAAGGCCTTCATGGATGGTATCCATCACATTTTTCCATATCTTTCCTGCATAAGTTGCGCCGTATATTCCCGGCATTTCCACGGGCATATCGTGTCCTACCCAGACCGCCATACTGTAATACTTGGTGTAGCCGCAGAACCAGGGTGTCCTTTGAGCCGTTACTGGTCCCCGTCTTACCCGCTGCGGGCATCTTATTCTTCAACTGAAGTCCACGTCCGGTTCCATACTCTGTATTTATAGTTCCTTTCAGGATATCGGTCATAATAAACGCTGTATCCTCACTATATACCCGCGTGCTTTGAAGACTGTTCTCATCCGCTACAACACCGTTCTTCTCCGACTCTATTTTTAAAATACAGGTCTTTCCATCATAAACTCCGCCATTTGCAAGAGTGGAATACCCCTTTGCCATGTCAACAATACGAAGACCATTTGTGAAGCCTCCTATGGAAACCGCCATTGCATCATAATCTCTGAGACTGATTCCAAGAAATTGCATTTTTTCCAGATATTCTAATCCGTTCTTGATTCCTACAGCCTCCAAGACCTGCCAAGCTACTGTATTTAAAGAGCGATTGGTTGCTTCTCTGAGTGTGACCTCCCCGTGGTAGTTTCCGCCTGAATTGGACGGACCGTCCTCCCACTTATGGTCATCAATCAAACTTGCAGCACGAAATACCCCAAGATCCAGCGCCGGCGCATAATCCAGTAAAGGCTTAATAGCAGAACCCGGCTGCCTGAAACTCAGATAAGCACGATTGTACTTATCCTCCGTTCCTCTACCTCCGATTGTTGCTACCACATATCCACTTTTATTATCTATGATAACAGCCGCTCCCTGCATGGAGAACTTGCCATTTTCCTGTACTTCCTGGAATTTGGAAAGGCTTTGATCGAGAATTTCCTGTGCCTGCGCTTGAATCTCCGGATTCAAAGAGGTATAAATCGTATATCCGCCCGCCCGAAGCTCCCTATTGTAATATGCATAGCTTTCCTCGTACTGCTCCTGATAATTTTCCTTCTCCGTCTGATCTTTAAAATGATAGGTAAAGGGAAACTGATTTACCTCCATCATACGAATCGTTGCAGCGTATAAAGCATAGGCACTAAGATAATCTTCATCCGTCGACTTCTGTGTGTTTTTTGAAATGGTAAATTCAGTAGAAATCGCTTTCTCATACTCTTCTTCGGAAAGGTAGCCCACCGTTTCCATTGATTTCAATACCTGATTTCGCTTCTTAACCGCCCTATCAGGATGACGCAAAGGATCGTAACGAGTGGGGGCATTCGATATTCCCGCCAAGGTTGCCGCCTCTTCTATACTCAGGTCTTTTGCCGCTTTATCAAAATAAAACTGACTGGCAGCCTCTACACCATAGCAGTTATTGCCATAGAAGTTCGTATTGCAATAAATCTCCATGATGTCTGCCTTGGAGTAACGCTTTTTCCAATTCCTGTGCCAAGATGATTTCTACAATTTTTCGAGTATAGGTCCGCTCCGCCGTCAGATATGTATTCTTTACCACCTGCTGCGTAATAGTGGATCCGCCTTGGGTAATCTTTCCCTTATTTTTTACCAGCTGCACAAAAGCCCTTAATGTAGCCTTGTAATCCACACCATTGTGGCTTAAGAACTTTCTATCTTCCTGTGCAATATACGCACGTTGAAGATTGGGAGAAATCTGATCAATCGTAACGTAGACAAAATGTCCGGCATTGATGGTTCCCAGCGTTTTTCCCTTCATAATCCAAAACCACGGTATCCGAGCGTTTTTGTTAAATCCTTTAAATTGCTCCCTGCAAGCTTTTTCATACGCAATTCCGCGAAGGCGACTCAATTCCGGTTGGATAAAGAAAACAAATCCCACAACGGAAAGAACTGTCAGTATAGCTGCTATGGATAAGAAAAATTTTACAAAAAATCCAAGCAGGGAACGTTTTTTTGTTCCTCTCTTTCTACCCTTTCTACTCTTTTCTTCCATTTCTTACCTCATGTTCTAATTCCACACAAGTTTCACACAACATAGCTTATGCAAAAGAAACCACAGATTTTGCAAACAATACTTGCCACAAACAAGATACTGCACACTTCGCGAGTAATACTCCTTAAGAATTACAAATTCGGCACAAAGCCCTTAAAGACTTTGTGCCGCTCTACTTAAGCCATAATGTAGGAAAGCCCAAAGCTCTTACTTCGCATAATCTACCGCTCTTGACTCTCTAATAATATTGACTTTAATCACACCGGGATACTGCATCTGATCCTGAATCTGCTGAGAAATGTTTCTTGCCATAATAGTCATATCATCATCGCTGACCTCTTCCGGAACAACCATGATTCGCACTTCACGACCTGCCTGAACAGCAAAGGACTTTTTCTACACCCTGATAAGAGTTGGCAATCTCTTCCAGCTCCTTCAAACGATTGGTATAGGTCTCTAAGGACTTTCTTCTTGCACCGGGTCTTGCTGCAGAGATCGCATCTGCCGCTGCCACAATAAAGGAAATCATGGATGTCGGCTCTGTTCCGCCATGGTGAGATGCCACCGCATTGATAACTACTTCCGGCTCATGATACTTTTGACAAAGTTCGATTCCCAAGTCAACATGGCTTCCTTCCACCTCATGGTCAATCGCCTTTCCAATATCATGAAGCAGACCTGCACGCTTTGCAAGACGTGTATCCAGTCCCAACTCCTGCGCCAAAAGTCCGGATATCTGTGCAACCTCCATGGAATGCTGCAACGCATTCTGTCCGAAGGAAGTACGGAACTTCATTCTTCCCAAAAGGAAATAAGCTCCGGATGAATTCCGTGAAGCCCCAGCTCCAAAGTAGCGGACTCTCCCTCTTCCTTTATGGTATCATTTACTTCTTTTCTACTCTTCTCAACCACTTCTTCAATTCTGGCAGGATGAATACGACCGTCCACAATTAACTTTTCCAGAGCGATTCTTGCCACTTCTCTACGTACCGGATCAAAACCGGAAAGTACAACCGCTTCCGGTGTATCATCTACAATCAGCTCTACTCCTGTAAGCTGTTCCAAGGTGCGAATGTTTCTTCCTTCACGTCCGATGATTCGTCCCTTCATTTCATCATTAGGAAGTTGCACAACGGAAACGGTAGATTCCGTTACCTGGTCAGCCGCACATCGTTGGATAGCCTCCACGATATATTCTCTTGCCGTCTTTTCCGCCTCTTCCTTTGCTCTGGCATCATATTCTCTGATAATTAAAGCGGTATCATGCTTGATACTGTCTTCCACGGACGCCAAAAGCTCCTGCTTGGCCTGATCTCTGGTCAATCCGGATACTCTTTCCAACTCTACCAATTTTTGATTATGTAATTGCTCAAGTTCTCCCTCTTTAGACTGCAGTCCTTCCTCTTTTCTTAAAAGTTCTGCTTCCTTTCGTTTCTAAACTTGCCGCCTTCTTCTCGGAGCTTTCCTCCCTTTTTAAAATTCTTCTCTCTAACTCAGTAACTTCTTTTCTTCTGTCTTTCAGTTCCTTATCCAGATCATTCTTCGCCTTCAAAGCTTCTTCTTTTGCTTCCAGTAAGGCTTCTCTCTTTTTATTCTCTGCTGTTCTGATGGCATCATCAATAATCTCTCTGGACTTTTCCTCGGCACTCCCTACCGTTTTTTTGCATAAATAGACCGCTCTTTATTTTGTCCGAGGATAAACATGATGACCCCTACCACAGCTGCCACGATCACGGTAATGGCGATTGCCAATGGCTGGTTCACTGTTACTACCTCCTTCAATATTCCTTTGTTAATGTACAAATATGTGAGGCAAATATTTTCTTGCGAAATTTACGGATTCCATATTTATTCATCAATATAACGTATCTATTTTAAGGTATCAGAAAACATGTGTCAACGACATTAGCGGAACAAGGTCATCATTTTAGCAGACAGACTTTCTCCCACTCCCATCACGTTGTTCACGAATAAAATCTCATTAATTCCCTTCTCTTCTATAAGCTCCGGTAATTTCTTATCATAATACCTATAATCTATGACATAAATATTTTTATAGTTTTGGGCCAAAAAGGGGATGATTGCATTTCCATAGGAGTCCTTAATGACAATAAGATTCTTCTCTCCGTTTTCATTGTGAATTTCCGCATAAGGATGATCCCCCAACATAAAGCAATTATATTTATTTCCCGGAAGCATCTTTTCCGCATCATTGATAAGATTGCCGGAATACTCCTTCCCGGAGGCATCCAAAAATCGCATATCATTTACTTCTCCGGTATACGCAATGACCGTATCCGGATTTCCTTTCATAGCCTCAGGACGATTCATATAAAAATAAAATGTACCGTAAAAATCCTTATACTCCGCCTTTGTAAAGCTCTCCAGCGATTTTGCAGCAAGTCCCCTCTCCTTACAAAACTCCGCGTAGGCATAGTAAGCCCCGAGCTGTGTCCAGTGATGGTCTGTCCGAAAATAAATATACTCCGTTTTTATGCCGCATAAGAGAACTGAACACATCAATACTATGGATTTTCGGATTCATCAAACTGTAGGTATAGGAAATCGCCTGATCCATGCCGGAAGATGCCAACTTTTCTTGTATTTGCGGGTCCAGGAGGATGCCGAAAGAATTCGGTGCAATCAGGGTGCTGATTTCGAGATTCGGGTATAAGCTTTCTACTGTATTTAAAAAGGGAAGCATAGCTTCTGACTCCTTTTTCACTGAAATAATAAAGCTCAAAGGCTTCCTTTCCACTCAAATACAGGCTCCCCACCGTTTCACCCTGTAAGGCAACATCCGCATCCGCCTTTTGAATTTCAAGATTTCCTTCCGCATCCGTTTCAAAATTTTGTTCTTTCTTGTTCTCCGAGGAAGAACCATTATCCGACGATTCCGAATCGGAAGCAGTCTCTACTTCCCTTTCCGTATTCTTTCCCTCGTTTGAAACAGGACTGGTCTCTTCTATGTTTTCTATAGCAAAGGTTTCTGCCATCTCCCCTGTTTCCGGAATGCTCTCCGCTACATTTTTTTCCCTTCGCCATACAAAACATCTCCCTGAAAACCATAAAGATTTTTGTACCTTTCCGGACAGAGAAAGCCACTCCTCTTTGCCCGGATAGCTGTCCTGGTACCAGCTGGAAATGTCTTTAAAATATTGCCCGTTTAATACTGCATAAACGGAGAACGCAGGGAAATGTTTCAGCTCCCTTTTCTCCTCATCGGAATAGCTTTTTCGTAAAGGAAGAGCTATTCCGAGAACAAAAACGCACAGGAAAAAGAGCAATATAACAGAAACTGCAAGCGCTTCATATATTGTTCCCTTCTCTTTATTCCAATTCATCCCCTACCTCCCGCTACTTCTTTTACTCCGCCACGGCTCTCTTTTCTTCCACAGCTATCTTTTCTGCTATTTCTGTCTTTTCTGCTATTTCTATCTTTTCTGCTTTTTCTGTCACTCCTACTAAGAAGGTCTTTTTCCTGAAATGACTTTTGTAGTCACTCAATCTTTTTTACTTCAAACTACAATTTTAATTAAAATTGATTGTATAAAAACAGGGTATAACTTTGTCCCGCCATTGCTGCAAAAGAAATGCATAAAAGCCAGTAAAAGCAAGTAATATTTTTCACAAAAGTAATACATCTTCTCTCCATGATCCAAGAAGAAAATAGTCCACTTCGTCTTTCTTTGAATCTTCTTTAAAGCTATGCTATGTCGTTTCAGCTCTTCCTCCGAAAGACCGGATTCTTCCTGCATTGCCTCTTTAATATCTTCTTTGATATCTTCTTTGATATCTTCTTCAGTTTCCACACCAAACTTAGGTCTTGCATCTTCATCTATTGTATCTTCATCTATTGTATCTTCATCTATTGTATCTTCATCTATTGTACCGACATCTATTGTACCGACATCTATTGCGCCTCTATCTTTTATCTCTTCCATATCGGCTTCCTCCTCCATACCGTAGAAGCCTTCCTCTTCTCTCTTTCCTTTCTTCTCTTTCCGGATACGTCCGCGAAGCATTAAATCCTCGCAAAAAGCATCCAGCTTTTTGAAAAAGACTCGTTGAAAAAGGACAGCTAAAAAGAAAAAAGGAAAATATGATTTCGAAATAAAATCAGACTTCTTCCATCCGAAAATGCATTTCCGCTCAAGAGAAAAAGGCTCTTTAAAACATTTTTCAAAACAGCAAAATCCGAATAGCGGAAAAAAATCCAAGAAATAAAAACAACAACAAGAGTGTAGATATGCAGTACTACCGTCTTACCATAAGCCGGATTAAAAAAATGTTCCATTTGCATTTTTTTCTCTATTTCTTTTTCATGTAAAGCCGGCTCATTTATATTTGCCTCATCCTTTTTCCGAGCAGGAAGATGAATCGGAAATCTATGGATTATATGCTTCATAAGCAACTCCATAACGATAATCATAAAATAATATAAGCCCCAAAGAATGAAGTTTGCTGTTGCTCCATGCCACATTCCGGTAAGAATCCAGATCACAAGAAGATTGATTACTCTTCTCCCAAAGGAGAGACGATTCCCGCCTAAGGGGATATAGATATAATCCCTAAAAAAGCAAGAAAGGGAAATATGCCAGCGACGCCAGAAATCCCGGATGCTCTTTGCTTCGTAAGGATAATGGAAGTTCTCCGGAATACTGAATCCGACCATTTCACCTATACCGACTGCCATATCCGTATAGGCGGAAAAAAATCAAGATAAATCTGTAGCATAAATGCAAGACTTGAAAAAGACCGCCAAAAAAAGAAGGTGCATTGCTTCCTTGGACTGCCAGACCTGTCAGTCTCTCCATAGGAAGAAAGGAAGTGGAAAGCTTTCCCAGCTCATCCGCCAAAATCATTTTTTTCCATAATCCGAACGAAAAGCGGAACAAGCCCTGAGAAAGGTTGGTGAAATTACTCTCTCTCGATACAATCTCCCCTCTCATCTCTTTATAACGAAGAATCGGTCCTTGGGAAATAACAGGAAAAGCAAAAAGCATAAATTGCAAAATGGAAGAAATTCTCCTCCGGCTCCATGCCTTCCTTACAGTCCGCAAGATAAGAAATCAGACGAAAACTGTAAAAGAAATTCCAAAGGGCATAAGCCCTCTTATCCATTGCGGAAGAAAACGAAAAAAATACACTGTACTTAAAAAAGAGAAGCGGTAGTAAAAGGAGAACAATGCTAAAGGGAAAGAAATACTTTTTCTCCGTCTTTAAGCGCTTTGCGGCATAAAAGCTGAACAAACTAAGTAACAGCAAAACACCAAGAGAAAGCAACCCCTGAAAAAGCAAAAAAACAATCGAAAAGAAGAGAAAAACCAAATTTTTTCCCTCTAATACTCTTACTTATAAAAGAAAAAAATAGAAACAGGGGAAGAAATGCCCCTACAAATATCATTTCCGAAAATTGCATAGTCCCTTCTTACTCTTGATTAAATCATTTCTCTACTTGATGTCTCATTCATCTTTGACTTTCCATTTTCTATGACCCTAATACCCTTTTCCTATTCAAGCTTTTTTATGTCCTAAATTGAGAAAGTGCGGCAAAACTGCATAGACTTGCAAAGCCTTGGAAAATCCGTTATACTTCTACTGCTTCGGGGGCAATGAAGCTTGGGCCCCACGCAATGGGAGATACCGAACCGTGTCAGGATGGGAACATAGCAGCACTAAGGTAAACCTTTCATGTGCCGTGGGTCATCCTAGGTGGAGTTCCCGAAGTTTTTTATTTTCAAAACTCGTCTATTGTATCCTATACACTTTTTCCCCATTCTCTGCTGTTACACGAATCACTTCCTCAGCAGAAATTCCTTTTAAATCAGCAAGAAAATCCACTACATAACGAAGATTTCCGGAATAATTTCTCGTACCTCTTACCGGCACAGGAGCCATATAAGGACAGTCCGTTTCAAGCACAATATGCTCCAAGGGAATCTCCTCCGCCACCTGCTTCAGCTTTTTTGCATTGGTAAAAGTCAATACACCGCCAATCCCAATCATCATACCAAGCGATACAAAGTCCTTAGCCACTTCCAAAGGATAGGAGAAACAATGCACAATGCCTCCGTTTTTTATAGGCCTTATGATCCCTTACAATGCGAAAACTATCCAAGGCCGCATCTCGCGAATGAATCACAATCGGAAGATTTCTCTTTTTCGCAAGCTCAATCATGGAAATGAAGCATTCCTTCTGCATTGCGGGCTCCGGGTCAAAGTCCTCAAAAACTTCTTCCCCTCTTTTTTTCTTCTCCTCATCCTGCTCTTTTTCGATAGGACTTCGCTTATCCAATCTATAGTAATCCAAACCAATCTCTCCGATTGCAACTACACTCTCGGAATAACTCAGCTCTTCCAGCTTTTGGAAAGAATCAGGATTGAATTCATTGGCATTTTGCGGGTGAAAGCCCACAGCGCTATAGATCGAAAGGCCTGTTCCCCGATATTCTTCGGCTAAATGTACGGCTTTCTCCGAGCTTTCCAAATTGTAGCCGATTTCACAAATTCGGTCCACTCCTTCTCCCGGAAGCCCTTTTATTAAGTCATCTCTATCCGAATCAAAAGATTCGTCATTGTAATGACAGTGCGTGTCAAATATCATCATCTTCTCCCTACTACTTTTTCTCTACCATCGCAGTTACACCGCCTGATTCCTATTGCAAAATATATTTCGACTAAAAGAAAATTTTTTTAAATAGCATTTATCACGAAATTCTACGCTGTGATTTTTGGCACCGAAATAAATCAAAAGATAAAAACAAAGTTAAATGCAAAGGATAGTAAAAAAATAAAAGAGTCTTCCCAAGGGAATACGCCCTTTTTCTCCATTGTAGAAAAAGATAGGAATAAAACTGAGGGCTGCCGCTCCAAAATTAGCCAAGGACAGTGATATGGAGAAAAACATGCCAGAGGCTATACGAAGTGCCTTTTCCTTTCGAAAATTATACAAAGAAGCAATAAGAAAAAAATTCCTAAAGCTCCGTAATCGCATCGTAGTAGCTCTGCCAAAGCGGCACAGATGAGTACCGAAGTCCATTTTCAAAATAGACTTTCTCCGAAATTTCTTCATAAAATACATTGCAGCAATTCCCAAAGATAAAGGTAAAACCGATATTTTGTGCGGAAAAAAATTATACCATTGATTATAAAGACAAAGATCAAAGGGGACTTCCGAGAAAAATAGCCATAAGAAGTACACGGAAGAAATATTTCTTCCTATCTTTTGTATGAATAAAGCCCTCTGTTAAGAGGAAGGCAAAAAAATCGGAAAAAGCCAGCCTTCCGATGGTCCGGAAAAATATGATACAGCTGCATCAAGTGTTTTTCCTTCCGCTGTAGCAATTGCCATTTCATGATACTCTGTAGAAAAGCCATAGAGATTCCCATTGTAAATCACGATAGCAGCATAATGATCTATGGTCATGGAAACAAGGGCAAGAAGCTTCAGCAAATCCGCTGAAACCCCTCCCCCTTTTTTCTTTGTGTCCAGTGCAGTCAATGCAGTCATATTATGCGATATCCGCTCCTGCAGGCATATCCCGCAAAGAGGTCATAAGTGATAAAATCTCTTCTCCGTCCTGCTCAAACGCTGCAGACAGAAGCATACCCTGAGACTCATAGCCGGCAATCATTCTGGGTTTTAAGTTCACAAGAACCATTACCTTCTTTCCAACCAAATCCTCCGGATGGTAGGCCGACTTGATTCCGGAAAGAATCTGCCGAACTTCTTCTCCAATTTGTACCTTGAAGAGTAGAAGTTTCTTGGATTTCTTCACCTCTTCCGCATGAAGAATCTTGCCGATACGGAAATCCAGCTTTTCAAAGTCCTCATAGCTTACTTCGTCTTTATAAGGAAGCACTACAGGATTTGCATCCTTAGCTGCGTCGCCTTCCGCTACAGGTTCTTCCGTTCCCTCTTTAGCGCCGCTCTTTCCTTCCTGCTTCTCCTCTTCCAAAGAAGCCTTACGAATCTGCTCTTCGGTAATCTTCTCTACTTCCTTTTCGATTTCCTTCCAATCTTTTCTGTCAAATAAGGTAGAAGGATTCTCGGAAACCTTTGTTCCGGACGGATAAAGACCAAACTCGCTAAGCTGTTCAAAGGCTCTCTTTTCCGTAGCGAGCTCTTCTAAAATCGTCTTTGCCGTATCCGGCATAAAGCTTTCCAAAAGAGATGCTCCGATTACAATAGACTCCGTCAAATTGTAAAGCACAGTCTTAAGGCGTGGAGCAAGCTCCTCTTCTCTTGCCAAAACCCATGGTTCTGTCTCATCAATATATTTGTTGGAACGTCTAAATATCTCGAAAATAGCAGTAAGCGCGTCGGCAACCCTGTGCTCTTCCATCTTTTCAGTAGCCACCCTCGCTTGGGAAAGCACTGTATTCTTTAAATCTTCATCCACCGGATCTACTGCAGAGGTTTTTTCTACAACTCCCTCAAAATACTTATTGCTCATCGCAATGGTACGCTTCACAAGGTTTCCTAAAATGTTCGCAAGCTGAGAATTGTAGCGCTCTACCATGAGCTCCCAAGAGATTACGCCATCATTCTCAAAAGGCATCTCATGCAGAACAAAGAAACGAACCGCATCTACACCAAAAGAGCCGAACGAGGTCGTCCGCATAGATTACATTGCCTCTGGACTTGGACATCTTTGTGCCTTCTTCCGCCTTTCCTGCCGCAGTAAGAAGCCATGGGTGTCCGAATACCTGTTTGGGTAGAGGAACGTCCAAGCTCATCAGGAAAATAGGCCAGTAAATCGTATGGAAACGAACAATATCCTTTCCGATGAGATGTAAGTCTGCCGGCCAATATTTTTTGTAGTTCTCACCGTGTGCACCTTCCGTGTCATAGCCGATACCGGTAATATAGTTTGTAAGCGCATCAAGCCACACATAAACTACATTTTTCTCATCGAAATCTACAGGGATGCCCCATGTAAAGGAAGAACGGGAAACACAAAGATCCTGTAATCCCGGTTTTAAGAAGTTGTTCACCATCTCATTTTTACGGGAAACAGGCTGTATAAACTCGGGGTGAGACTCGATATGCTCCATTAAACGATCCGCATACTTAGACATCTTAAAGAAATAGGCATCCTCACTCGCCTTTTCCACAGGACGGCCGCAGTCAGGGCATTTTCCGTCTACAAGCTGGGAATCTGTCCAGAAGGATTCGCAGGGAGTACAATACCAACCCTCATATTTACCCTTGTAAATATCCCCTTTTTCATACATCTTCCGGAACATCCTCTGAACTTGCTTCTCGTGATATGGCTCCGTTGTACGCATGAATTTATCGTAGGAAGTATTCATCAAATCAAAAATACTCTGAATCTCTCCTACAACTTCATCGACAAACTCTTTCGGTGTCTTTCCGGCGTCCTTCGCCTTTCCCTCTATCTTCTGTCCATGCTCATCGGTTCCGGTCATAAAAAACACATCATATCCCTCGTAGCGCTTAAAACGTGCCATCGCATCCGCAAGGATAATTTCATAGGTATTTCCGATATGCGGTTTTCCGGATGCATAAGCAATCGCCGTGGTAATGTAGTATGGTTTTCTTTCCATGGACTCTCCTTTTTTCTTCCCTTTTCAACTGCTCCGCCCCATTCTTTTCTTCTTTAATGGTAAGCGAAAAAATAACGATTCTAGTCTAGCATAGATTTTTTTCGTTAGTCAATCTTTCCCGATTTATCTAAAGTCAATCTTATAGCCAAAAGAAAGGCTTACCTAATAAAAAAAGTCTTTCTGTTTTGTCTTTTCTTGATTTAAGAGAAAAGATATAGGCTTAAGAAGCATTCCCTTTGGGAGATGAACATCTCTTCGGTATACAAAAATGGTGCGGAATCCCCGCACCACTCAATATATAAACACCCTATACATTATTCCTTTTTTTAATTTATTTCTCCAAAAAAACTATTCCTTAGAAAGAGCGTCTGCCGCATCACTTGCAGCATCTTCTACTTTGGCTGCCACTTCTTCTACCTTGGCTGCACCCTCTATCCCTACGGATTTTTGCGTCTTCCGCCACCTGCTCCACAGTACTGCTTGCAACATCCTTTGCCTTCTCAGCAGCATCCTTTGCCTTCTCAGCAACATTCTCTACCTTTTTCTGTCACGTCAGCCTTCAAAGCCTTCAGCTTTTCCTGGATTTCGGCAATCTTAGCCTGAGCAGCATGAATCTCGTCTACGAAGTCTTTAAACCCTTCTGTAGGCGCATTCTGAAAAATCTTCAAAATACTTCTTACCGATCTTCCCGTAAACAGCAGAAATCTTCCTTTCTTCATCATGAATCATGGAGTTGAACTTAGCAGTATCTGCCATTTCCTTTCCCTTTTGCACTACTTCCTGACTTGCACCGAAATCTTCTTTCCAAGTTCATCAAAAAAATCCCATAGGCACCTCCTACCGTAACTTCTACAAATACTCCTTCATTCTAACATTTATTTTCTTAAAAATTCAAATTAATATGAGTATTTTTATCATTATTAAAAAAATCATTAAAACAGAAACTTCCTGCTCCTTTGAATTTTTTTCTCGACAGAAAACAATATAAAAAGCCCGAGAGGAATCCATTCCGATTCCTCTCGGGTCCTTTATACCTGTATAACTGTCACAGATAAACATTGCAACAGCATAGTCTCTCTATTTGTACTCGCAAAATGAGCATCGCATATTCCTAATTATTACTTTCTATTGAAAGCACCGAAACCGGGATAGCAAGCAGCTTCGCCAAGCTCCTCTTCGATACGAAGAAGCTGGTTGTACTTTGCCACTCTCTCGGAACGGGAAGGAGCACCGGTCTTGATCTGACAGGTATTTAATGCTACTGCAAGGTCAGCAATGGTGGTATCCTCCGTCTCTCCGGAACGGTGAGAAGAAATAGCGGTGTATCCTGCCTTGTGAGCCATCTTGATCGCCTCTAAAGTCTCGGAAACGGAACCGATCTGGTTTAGCTTAATGAGAATGGAATTTCCGCATCCAAGCTTGATTCCTTTGGAAAGACGCTCTGTATTGGTTACGAAAAGGTCATCCCCAACGAGCTGAACCTTATCTCCAAGCTCCTTCGTCATCTTCTCCCAGCCTTCCCAGTCTTCCTCATCGAGTCCATCCTCGATAGAGTAAATCGGGTACTTCTCTACTAGGGACTTCCAGTGAGCAATGAGCTCATCAGAAGTAAAATCCTTTCCGGACTTCGGCTGATGATAGAATCCCTTGCCCTTTTCGCTCTTCCACTCGGAGGAGGCTGCATCCATAGCCAGAACGAAGTCCTTACCCGGCTCGTACCCTGCTGCCCTGATTGCCTTTAAGATGTGCTCAATCGTATCTTCATCGGAAGCCAAGTTCGGTGCGAAACCACCCTCGTCACCTACTGCAGTGGTATTTCCCTCATCCTTTAAGATCTTCTGAAGAGCGTGGAATACCTCTGTACACCAACGAAGACCCTCACGGAAGGAAGGAGCGCCTGCCGGCATAATCATAAATTCCTGTGTATCAACGGAGTTGGTAGCGTGTGCTCCACCGTTTAAGATGTTCATCATCGGAACAGGAAGACGGTTTCCGTTTGCACCGCCTAAGAAACGATAAAGGGGAATATCTAAAGCATTGGCTGCAGCCTTGCAGGTTGCGATAGAAACAGCAAGGATAGCATTAGCACCGAGCTTGGACTTATCCTTTGTTCCGTCAGCTTCAATCATAGCACGGTCTACCGCATAGATATCCATCGGATCCATGCCAAGTAAAATATCGTTAATAATGGTATTAATATTTTTAACAGCCTTGGAAACACCCTTTCCGCCGTAACGGGACTTATCGCCGTCACGAAGCTCCAGTGCCTCGAACTCACCTGTGGAAGCGCCTGACGGTGCAGTACCTCTTCCAATCGTTCCGTCAGTTAAGGTAACTTCTGCCTCAACGGTAGGATTTCCTCTGGAGTCAATAATCTCTCTTCCAATGACCTTCTCAATCTCTAAGTAGCTCATTATACCCTCTCTTTCTTATGCAAATCCTTCGCATAAACCACATTTTTCCTTTTATTTCAAGGCGATATGCACCTTAAAACTTGTAAACTTATCATGTAGTGAAAATGTTCTCCTACATCATAAAAATAACCTTTCTAATAGTAATGGATTGACTAATTTGTGTCAAGGCGGAAAAACCACCTCGGATCCTGCAAAAAACCACCTCGGACCCTATAGGCAAGTTCCCCGAATGCCTACAGAAAAGTTCCTCGAATGCCTACAGAAAAGTTCCTCGAACACCTCTGTCTCGCCCTTCATAGTCTTGAAAAACTTCCACATCGAAAAAACCTTCTTTTTGGAAAATGTCTTTCACGCTAGTCCCTTGGTCATAGCCGATTTCCACATAGACTCTTCCTCCCGGAAAAAGAAAACGCTTCCCCTCCTTTGCAATTCTTCTATAAAAATCAAGGCCGTCCTCCCCTCCGTCCAGAGCTAAGGCGGGCTCATGAAGAGCAACTTCCGCATCGAGTGTTTCTATTACATCACGCCTTATATAGGGTGGATTGGAAACCAAAATGTCAAAAGCGGAAATACCTTTTTCTTCCATAAAAGAAGGAAGCGCATCAAAAAGGTCCGATTCCAGAAAATGCACGGAAGGATTAAGCACTTGCTCTCGTATTCGATTAGGATCCGGTTCTCTTCCGCTGGAAAGCACGGAGCATTTCCATTCTTCTTTGGCACTTTCCTGTTCTAAAAAAAGACTCCTGTAGTTTTCTTTTGCGACTTCCAGCGCTTTATCCGACTTATCGAGAAGCAGTACAGTTTTACAGTGCAGATTTTTTGCCAGAGTGAGGCCGATACAGCCCGAGCCGGTGCAAAGATCCAGGATACTAAGTGCTTCGCATCCGGCAACCCCTACACTTTCGTCTGTTAATTCTTTTTTCTTACCACTTCTCTTATCTTGCTCTCCGAGACTTTTCCATTTTTCTTCTTCCTCCAAAATGCGCTCCACAATGCACTCCGTATCTTGCCTTGGGCTAAGCACATTTTCATTGACCAAGAAAGAAAGGCCGAAGAACTCCTGCCTGCCAAGAATTTGAGAAAGAGGAATACGCCAGAGACGTTTTTCCAAAAAGGTAAAAAAACGGTTAAGAGCGGAATCCGGCTCTTCATCAGCAGAAGAAGAAAGCGCTAAATCTCCGCTAACTCGCGAAGACGAAAGTGCCGGCTTCTCTTCTGCTCTTTTCCTATATAGGGTAAAAACCGCCTCTCTTTTTCCTAAAAGATAGTCCTTTGTGTCCAAAGAAAAGGCTTCCTGTAAAAGAAGTCTTATGTCCAACTCTGCCTCTTCTACACCGGCTTCTTTTCAGGAGCGGAAGAGCGTATTTTTTTCCAAATCAAGAAAAAGAAAAAGGCGGTGCTTAGTCCTTTCTCATCTTGACTCCTTAAAAAAACTCTTCTTTCAGACTATTTGCCATCTTTTTTTCTTTCCCATTTTTTTCTTTCCCGTCTTCTCTCAAACTCTGTCCTTCTCTCCGGCAATTTCTGTATCGAGTATTGCCCAAACCCGATATTTTTCACCTACTTTTATCAAGTTTCATCCACTTTTATCATCAAAAACTTGCCTTTCCTTTATGGCTTTTCCGAAAAATGTTCCCTCTGAAATGCCCTCCAATCAAAGACCTTTTTCCACAGCAGCAATGGCTACTTCCACCTCTTCGGCATCAGGCTCTTTCGTCGTCAGGCCCTGCATCCACATTCCGGGGATAAACAAAATGCGAGTTAAGGCATTGTCCACCATACCCACAAGGCGAAGTACTTCATAGCTGATGCCGGCAATCACGGGAATAAGAAGAAGACGCGCCAAAACTTTCATCCACAGACTGTCAAATTGCAAGAACATAAAGAGGAAAATGGAAATCATCATCACATAGACGATGAAGCTCGTTCCACAGCGCTTATGCTCCTTGGAGGAGAGAAGAACATTTTCCACTGTAAGATCCAGTCCATGCTCCACACAGTTTATACACTTGTGCTCCGCCCCATGGTACTCGAAAGTCCTCCGGATATCCTTCGCCCCGGAAATCAACTTGATATAAATAATAAATATGAGGATACGAAGCAGTCCCTCCAAAAAGGCGAGCATCGGTGCAATCGGGAGGACTGTCTTTAAGAAATTCAGCAATATGGTCGGGAGTGCTACAAAAATAAAAATTGCAGCAGCAAAGGAGAAGACCATCACAAGAGCCGATAAGACCTGCTCAAGCTTATCGCCAAAGATTTTACCCATTGCTTTTTCAATGGCTCCCGGCTCAGAGCCTTCATCATCCTCATAAAAACTTGCACTGTGACTTAAGCATTTCATTCCTAAAAGCCATGGAGTCGTAAAAAGAAATGATTCCTCTTAAAAATGGGAGCTTCAAAAAAGGATATTTATCCGTAAGGGAAAGGTACTCGCTTTCCATAACGTCGATTTCTCCGCTTGGCTTCCGAACCGCAACGGAGTATTTCTCTCCGTTTTTCATCATGATGCCTTCTATTACAGCCTGACCGCCTATTCCGCTATATACCTGTTTACTCAATCTTTTCCTCTTTTCTATTTTACTTACACTTTTTTCTATTTTACTTACACTTTTATAAATCTATTTACTTTATAATTCTACCTATACTCTGTAAGCAACGGGTATGCTGTACAACTTCTTATGCATTTGGTTCTATCTGTTCCTATCATTCTAATGATACTTCTTCCTTCATACAATATAGTCAAGCCATACTATCTCTATTTTATGAAAAAGAAGTGAACAAAGAAAGAATCGGCGCAAGAAAAAATCGAACAAAAAAAGCAGAGCCAAAGCCGGTGCTACTAAGGGATTTTTCCTTATGGGGAAGTACAACCTCTCCGATGCAGTTCCACACTATCCGGATGCGCTGTATCTTAAAGCCGTCCACACGTTCAGTTTTGTACACATAGACCTTCTCTACGAATTCCCTGATAAGTTCCGGGGTAAGCTCCTTAATATCCGTGTATTTCCTTACGATTGAGAGAAAACCGTCCACATTGGTACTGCTTTCCTTTTCGGTAGCAATCAGAGCTTTAAGTTCTGTCACACGAATTTCCAATGTGTGCTGATATTGCTCTACATGATAAAAATGATGGAAACCCACATTGCCATATCTTACTTACTATGCGACCACTAAACGAAGATACAACATGGAGAGCAAAATCAAAAAAGGAATATATCCTTGATGAAAACGGCATACAGGACAAAGTGGATCATCGTTCTTATCAAAGACAAGGCATAGAACAAATACCGACCATTCATTTAGGAGTGTCAGCAACCCAAATGGAGAAGAAAGGCATAGCTACAGATAGAGGGAATATCAACCGAGAAATCAAACATCAAAATATGATTTTAAAAGAAATCTCAAGAAGAATAAAAAGCCTTGTTAAATTGGATAAGAGGAATTGGCAAAGAAGAAAAAACAGAAAACGAAAATACAAAGTCCACCCTCCTACCCAAAGAAAACTTGTTGTCAATCTTTGAAAATCTTATCCATAAAAACGCAGATAACAATAATGCAGACTTAGAGAAATATATGGAAAGTTATCAATTACTCAAAGAGAAAAAAACATTACAAGTATCAATCAATTAAAAAGATAGCATTACCGATTTACGAGATAAGAATTATAAGACTACATGAGCCTTAAAAAGATACCGAGAAGAAGTAGAACAAGCAGAAAAAAAGTTAAGACTTGTATAGAGCAGTTACAGGAACAAGAAAAGCGACTATCACAGGTAAAGAAAAAAACGAGTTAGAACTATAATACTAAGTGAAAAAAATGCTATAAAGATTTAATATAAACAAAATTTGAATTTGGCGGAGAATAGAAAATGAAAGTATTTCTTGAAAAAAATAAGAATACCTCAAAAAGGTGTTACTTCAAAATATATATTGGCAACGGTAGGGTTCATGTTATTTGGGTTTGCACTTGGAGTATTTCAGAAATGGATTGATGGTACAGCAAGCAATTATTTCCCAATGATTTTTCAACAACTTAATGTTGTAAATTATTTTGGCAGATTATCTATATGGATTTTGCTTGGAACAATAATATCAGTTTATTCTAAATCTCCTTTGAGAGCATCTATTAACACATTTTCGTTCTTGATTAGTATGCTGATGGGGTATTATTTATATTGCAATTATGTTTTTAGATTTTCTGCCGAAAAACTTATATGATGATATGGGTAGTGATTGCTTGTGTATCCTTTTTTATGGCATACATGTGCTGGTATGCAAAAGGAAAAGGGGTTTTTGCAACTGTTCTTTCTGGAACAATTATTGGAGTGTTATTTGCTCAGGCTTTCAATCTTAATCCCCTACAAGGCTTTTATATGTATGACCTTATGGAGGTTATAACATGGATAATAGGTGTTCTAATCTTGTATAGAAAGCCAAAAAGAATTTGTTTTTAGAATTAGGAATATCCGTTATAGTTGCATTTATATTTCAATTGATTATTCCACATTGGGGATAACTAAAAAAATCCTAGCTTTTTGTAAAAAACAATTTTTTTAATAAAAAAACTAACACAGAAACAGTAAATCAAAAAGGTTTACTGTTTTTTTCTTGTCCAGAAGTGAAAAAAATATCCTACAGAAAAAAAGCATCCATAACTATAAAAAGTTTTTCTCCCAAAAATCAATAGTAAAGGACAAGGCAGTGCACGCAAAAAGGGTGCTGCCTTGTCCTTTAACTAATAACATATGACAGATAATCTTATTAGCTTCCCGCCTGCAGCCTTACCATATTGCTGAAAAATACCACCATGCTTCATCAACTCTTCCGGTCTACCCTGTTCTGCAACCTTGCCATCTTCCAGCACCACGATTTTTGTCTGCCCCTGCCACAGTACGCATACGGTGGGCAATCACGAGTACAGTTTTTGTCGCGCAGAAGTTCAGATAACGCCTCCTGCACCATGCTTTCATTTTCTACATCCATAGATGCGGTAGCTTCATCCAGAATAATGACCGGCGCATCCTTCAAAATCGCACGGGCGATGGAAATTCGCTGGCGTTCGCCACCGGAAAGGGTACAGCCGTTTTCTCCGATTCTGCTTTGATACCCCTCCGGCAAGCGGGAGACAAATTCCTCACACCTTGCTGCTTTAGCAGCTTTTATCACTTCCTCATCCGTGGCGTTTTGCCGACCAAGCCGGATATTTTCCATTATGGTATTGTCAAACAGGGTAACATCTTGAAAAACAATGGAGTAGTTTCGATACAACACCTCCGGCTCTATGGTCGTTACATCCACGCCGCCGAGCAGAACCTTTCCCTTATCTGCATCCCAAAAGCGGGCTGCCAATCGGGATACGGTTGATTTTCCACTGCCGGAATGTCCTACAAGCGCAGTAATTTCCCCCTGCTTTGCTACAAAGGAAACGCCTTTCAACACAGGGGTATCCTTATAGGAAAATTCCACATTGGAAAATTCAATATCAAAGCCTTGATTATTGCAGACATTCGCACCGGTCTGTTCCGGAGTAGCCTCCATTTCTTTTGTCCGGCGGATACTGACCAGTGCGGAGAACATTTCAGCCATCAGCATGAAGCAGGAGCCAAACGGCTCATAAATCCTGCCTGCTATCAGCAGATAAAGCAGGAACATATTAACAGAGAGGCTTCCCTGTGACATTAAACCCCCGCCTACAAGCAACACCGTCACCAGGCCGAAGCGAAGGACAAACTGTGCAAGCGTAACTACTGTACCGGGAACAAGCTCATTGCGAAATGCACACGCAATTACATTGTCCAGTTTTTTTCTTACTCCGGCTAAATATTCCTGCTCCGTTCCAGAAGAACGAAGTTCAGAAACTACATCAAGATACTCCTGCACACCGTCATAAGCGGCACGATAGGCATCGTAATTCTTTTTCCTCCGCATTCTGCTGCATCCTTCTTCCGGCAAATACAATCACACCGGCAACAGGAACTGGAAGGACAATGCAAAGTCCCATACGCCAATCGACACAGAGCAAGCAGGCGGAAACCACAAGGAACATCACGATTGTTCCAAACAGCCCCGGAACTGCATTTGAGAATATCCGTTCCAGTTTTGAGCAGTCACCCATCATCGTGGACGTCAGGTCGGAAAGGTCACGCTGCCCAAAGAAAGAGAGCGGAAGCCGCCGCAGCTTTTTCTGCCAGAGTAATTCGCCGGTTTGCACTTTCCCGATAGGCAACCGTATAGGTAAGATGATACTGCACCCATTGTGTTAAAAAGATAATTCCACAAAGCCCTATTGCCATCAGCAAAATGACATCTGACCGGAAGGTAAAACCTTCGCCGCCACATATTTTATCTAAAAGCGCCATCGTTACCTTCATTAAAAAGCGAAACGGGAGCCATAATCGCTAAATTGGAAAATCGCTGTGGCAGCGATACCCCTTTTCAGTTCACGCACTCCGTCATCGCTCAATCCGAGTAAATTCTTCAGCATGTTGCAGCCTCCTGTTCCTGCCCGCTTTTCAGGGCATCATGGTGCACCCCTGCGGTGTTTCCTGCGTTATCCATCTGCCAGCGAATTGACTTCTGATATTCTGTCCACATACGGGCATATTCGCCCTGTCTTGCAGCTAATTCCTCATGTCTGCCGTACTCCGCTATCTGTCCGCCCTTCATCACGATGATTTGGTCTGCATCGGTAATGGTAGAGAGACGGTGCGCAATCATAATTACCGTTTTGTTTTTTGTCAGTTCTTTCAATGCCTGTTGAATCTGTGCTTCATTTTCCGGGTCTGCAAAAGCGGTGGCCTCGTCCAAAACGATGATAGGGGCATCCTTCAATATTGCTCTCGCAATAGCGAGCCGCTGTATTTCGCCACCGGAAAGATATACACCTTTTCCTCCAATCATCGTATGGATTCCATCAGGGAGTTTTTCGAGAATATCATCACATCCAGCTAAATGCAGAGCGTTCAAAATATCCTCTGCGGCTGCGTTCTTTTTCCCGCCCCGGACATTTTCTTCAATGCTTGCTTTCAGCAGCTTTGGATTTTTGAAAATACAAAGGCAACTCTTTCCATCAACGCCTTCCTGTTCATGGAAGAAAGTGCTACGCCTCCGATGGAAATGCACCCCTCCTGAATATCATAAAACCGTGGAATTAAAGAGCCTATGGTACTTTTGCCTGAGCCGGAATGTCCCACCAAAGCAGTCACGGTTCCGCCTTTCGCAAGGAAGCTGACATCGGAAATGGCAGGGGCCCTCGCCTGTAGGATAAGTAAAAAGTCACATGGTCGAATCTTACATCATTACCCTGCGGCAGTTTGAACTCTCTTGGCTCTGCCTGCTCCCTTGTCAGCAGGATTTCATCAATGCGCCGCATGGATTCCACAGCCTGCATCTTGTAGTTGGTCATATACATCAATTTGTTCAGCATAGCTGCACAGGCAGGTGCAAAAAAATCAAATAGAATAAAAAAAGTTTTTGTGCAAATGTTTCCAAATCTGCCGCGGCTGCCATACCAATCAAGGCTGCCGGGATCAAGGCAAGAAACGAGGAGTTTACCACAGTATTAAACGCCACATACCCCGGCTTGCAGGCCATCGTATAGGCTAAGGCGTCATCCCGGTAGGCATGGATGGCTTCTTTGAAACGGCGCAGCGAATGAACGGACTGACCAAAGATTTTAATGACGGAAATTCCTCTGACGTACTCCACCGCTTCATGGCTCATGTCCTCTTGCGCATCCTGATAGCGTTTCATAAAATTCATGGTTTCTTCACCCATCATAGACATTTGAAACGCAAAACCGATCATCATAAGCACCAGCACAGGAAGTCCAATCCGCCAGTCAACCGCAAGCATGAGAAGCGCCGCAGCAGCCATAGACACCTGTGCCCCTACGAGGTCAGGAAGCTGATGTGCCAGATAGCTTTCTGTCTGTTTACTGTTTTTCATCTATGATTTTTCCGCAGTTTTCCGCTGTTGTTTTCTTCAAAATATCCCAGAGGCAGCCTTGACAGATGTTCCAATACTGCCATTTTCAAATTCTGTTCCGTATGAAAAGCAGCTTTGTGAGACAAAAGCAGGGCAATAAAATTGACAATCAAGCCTGCCAGTTCAAACCCAAGCGCCCAAAGCCCCCAATACGCCAACGCAGACGCATCTATGCTGCCGCCAAGCAGGAAATCCAAAAAGCTCCCTTGCGGCAAAAATAAACACAAAGAAACGGCGCTAACAGCAATAATGCACTCGCTCCGGCAAGAAGCTGGGAGAGAAAGAGCATGGGACCAAATGGAGCCGTAAATTCCAACAATCTTGGAATACCGGTTTTTTGCGGTTTTCTTATCTGTGCATCTTCTCTAAATACTTTCCACATATAGATGTTCCCCCTTTCATCTAATGGCAGGAGCTTTTTTACTTCTCCTGCATGAATATGTAAAATATGTGTGGCACAGCGGGCAATCAGCTCCGGGTCATGGGATACGATAAGAGAGCATACGGCATTCTCGTTCGCTTTTCGTATGATTTCTACGGTGCGAAGCAGATTATCCCCATCCTGTCCGCTGGTTGGCTCATCATACAGCATGACCGGACGTCGGTTACAGATCGCTGTTGCAAGAGAAAGCCGCTGTTGCTGTCCGCCGGAAAGAGAACCGGGGTGTCTGTTTTCCAATCCCGCCAACCCTAACTCACGGAGTACCGCCTGTGCCTGTTCCTCTGTTAAAGAAGGATTGTTTAGCGTAAGCTCACCCATTACACTGTCGCTAAAAAGCTGGTGTCCTGCCTCCTGCATGACAAGGAAAGCTGTTTCCGGCAGTCTTTTGTTCGGAACTGTTTTTCTTTCTATCATAATCGTTCCGTTATGCCTGAGAAGCCCCGCAAGGCATAAACTCAGCGTGGACTTACCTGCACCGTTCTCGCCAATGACCGCAACAATCGCTCCTTTTGGAATTGCCGGTGGCGAATATCCAATACCGGCGCTGCCCACGGTTAAAGGTCAGACCGTGGATTTTCGATTGCCGGTTCCTGATTCAAATTTCGATTCGCGGTTTCGGGCATGATATGAAGCTGCTGCGGATTGACTGCACGAAGACCCCAAAAGCAGTCCTTTCCTGCTGTGTCAGTGCGTTTATTTCTTTCGGCTCGTATTCCCTGATAATCCGTCCGTTATCCATTAAGATATATCGGTCAGCCATTTCGCTAAGATACCATAGGCGATGTTCGGACATTAAAATTGTCTTTCCGTCCTCTTTCATGGTGCGAATCAGCTTTTGCAGCTTTTGTATGCTTTCCATGTCCAGATTGGACGAAGGCTCATCCAATACCACCACCTCTGGCAAGGACGCATAGACAGAGCCACAGGCGATCTGCTGTTTTTTTCCCCGCCGGACAGTTCAAAAATATCCCGTTCCAGCAGTTCCTCCAAATGCAGATGATAAGCGACTTCCTCAAGCCGCCTTTTTCATTTTCTCCCTTGGCATATTTTTGATTTTCCAGATTAAATGCCATTTCTCCTGTGGTATCCATGTGAAAAAACTGAGTCCGTGGATTTTGAAAAACACTTCCCACAAATCTTGAGATTTTCGGCAGATCAGACGAGGGGATGTCCATGCCATGTACCCTTACAGCTCCCTGTAGGTTTCCAGCGTAAAAAAATGTGGTGCAAGCCCATTGACAAGACGTAGCATTGTGGTTTTTCCACAGCCGCTTTTTTTCCGCACAGGACAATACATTCGCCCTTTTTGATGTGCAGATTCACATCTTTTAATACTACAGAGGAAGCAGGCGTTTCCATACCCGTCTGATAGGAAAATGATACATTTTCAAATGTTACCATAAAAATCCTCCCCTCTCACCAAAGCAGATTCCATACAAGGACAATGACGGAAACTGCAACAAATATCCAATCCAGCGCCTTCATCTTCACTTCAAGGAAACTGCTTCGGGGATGGTCTTTATCAAATCCACGAGCCATAACTGCTGCGGACATTTCATCCACAATCGCCGAACTTTGCAAAAGAAACGGCACTAATATATTTTCCAGCATATACAGAGGGCGGCGCAGTACATTTTTTATGGACAGAGCCATTCCACGCAGACGCATTGCCTGTGTGATGACCTGCCATTCCTCTGTCAGCGTGGGCACAAAACGAAACATGACCGCTATGGGAATAATGACCACATTTGGCAGGTGCATCGCCATAAACGCGCTGATATATTGTCCCACGGTTGAGGGTTTTTCGTGACAATATAAAAGGCGCCAAACAGAGGAAGTAAAAACCGAAGCACATGGCACAACAACAGGGCTACATATTGGGGCGGGCCGGACAATCTTCCCACCACAAACAAGTCACATAAGAACATAACTGCAAATGTAATGGAAACATTCAACGCCCACCGCCACTTTTTACAAATCAGCATTGTAATACCGCAAAACAGAAGCAGGGCAATCTCCTGAATATACGTCATACCTGAAAAAGTCGAGAAGCAAGCAGCGACAAATACCGCCAGCTTGCTTCTCGGATCTAACTGAGTTCTTGAATTTTTTTCTGCGTCATTACGCAACAATACCGGCTTTCACAAAATGCTTGCTCAGAATACGCTTACCGAACAGACCGCCCAGAAGTCCGCCCAACAGAGCCAGTGCAATGAATACTACAATAATCCAATTCGGAGTCAGAGAATCGAGTGTAGCAGCATACTCAGCCCCATAATATGTAGTGCAGATGGAAAGAAACGCATCTTTCGCAATCAAAATTGCAAAGAACGGGCCCATCGAGGTCAGGTTAAACACACAGTAGCTTGCGATAAGAGCTTTGGCAGAATTGCGGCGTTTTTCCGGCTACGATAAGTTCTGCTATCACGCCCCATACGATAGCGGCAATCAGCGGATAAAATGTAGCCATAGAGGTAATCAGTCCTACAAGCACAGCGAGAATAAAAAAATAGAGCCGGTGCGGGGGACTTTCAATGAATACAGCATATACACCGAGCCTAATATAATGCCGGCAATCAGCGGTGTTGCCAGATAGAGTATTGGAACGATAGGCAGTATCATTGACGATAATACAGTGAGCAGGACAAGGTAGATTGCTCCGAATGCACCTGCGGAAATTAAGTCTTTTTGTAGTAAGTTTTTGTTTTCATAACGACACCTTCGCTTTTCTTGAAAATGGCAGGGGATTCCAAGCCATTTTCATTTTTTTACGTAGTATGCAGTTAGCATCTGCTAACCACAACACATTTTAAACCGAGAAACGATTGCTTCATCTACCCCCGAAAAGTCGCAGCAATACAAAAAAATAATCCAAAAGGTCAAAAGAAAATGGAGTGCCATACATGACACTCCAATCTATTGTTCTTCATTCTGTTTTCGATATTCCAAAGGTCTCTTTTCCCATGACGGAGAAAAACGCCTCTGTAAACTTACTTGGATTCTGATACCCCATTGCCGCCGCAATTTCGATTACACGCTGCTTTGTTTCCAACAGCAGTTTTGCAGCTATGTGCATCTTATATCTTTTTCAAATAGACATAAGGGGTTTCGCCATAAACCTGTTTGAAGCTGGTTTTCAGCTGCGTCAGGCTGATTTCATGCTCTGCCGCCAGCTCCTTGAGGCTGGCAGAATGTTCCAAATCTTCAATCAGATGGTTCCTGACATGTTTAATTTTTTTCAGTCAATGGTTTCGCCATATATTCGTGATTTTCTTCCAGAACAGTCTGCCTGGCCTGGAAATGATACAGCAGCTCCAATATTTTTCAGGCGCAAATATGGCAGCTCCGGTTGAGTAAGGCTGCGATACAATTCTCTGTATATATGTTCCACATTCTCATTACGTCGAAACACCATACAACGAGTATCTAGGGAATATTTCCTGGTCAAAATATCTGTATCTATGCCGAAGCTGTTCAATTCCGGTACTGTTTTGCATAGCTGTGGATAAAGAATTATGGTGGAACCGGAGTAATAATTCAAAGGGAAGGATGAGGCAATGGGAGAATGTAAAACATTATTGATTGCAATATCGCCTTCACCCATATACGCACAGTTTCTGTTGTCAAAAAAACACATTCAAACCGCCCTTTGAAGCAATGGTTTATGCTGATGACATCCTGCTCCATACCATCCTGATAACAGGTTTCACTTTCAAAAAGTTGTTATCATCAGTTGAACACCGGGAAACACATCATACAAATGAATATCCGCCCTTCCGTTCTTCATAGTATAAATGATGTCCGTAATGAAGTCTTCCTCTCGCCTTATTATTTCCTTATCTATCAAATATTTTAATTCCTGCATTGTGCTCTCCTTGTTTTGAGAGATTGTGTTCTTAATTCTTGGGTTAGATATAACTAATCTCCTGACAATTATTATAGTGCCTTTTTGCGGGCAAATTCGATACCGCACAAGCATTTTAAGAAAGCAAAGTTACTATAGAGTCAAAATAATACTATAAGTCTTTTTATGAAAAAGTAGTGAACAAAAAAAGCAGAGCCAAAGCCCTGCTTTTTCATCTTACTGCTGAATTCCAAAACGCTTATTGAACTTATCAATTCTACCCTTAGCAGCTGCTGCCTTCTGGTTTCCGGTATAGAACGGATGGCACTTGGAACAAATTTCCACGTGAATCTCCGGCTTTGTGGAACCTGTTACGAAGGTATTTCCACAGTTGCAGGTTACGGTTGCCTGGTGGTAGCTTGGATGAATGTCTTCTCTCATATTTTCCCTCTTTCTGCATGGTTTCCAACCATGCGCATTCGTCTATCCGTAATCGGATTACTTGGTTTTCATAAAGCAAAAAGCTTTAGCTGAAATACGATACCATAAAAAGGAAAAACTGGCAAGTCTTGTGTTCAAAAACTCTGTCTACAAAATATGAAACTGCCTTTTACATTTAAGATGTATCTTATATAGAGTCCGAAGAATAGTTCGGTGCCTCTTTCGTGATATGAATATCATGAGGATGAGACTCTTTTAAGGATGCAGGGGAAATCTTCACAAACTCGGAGCTTTCCTGCAAGGTTCGGATATCCTTTGCTCCGCAGTAGCCCATGCCGGCACGAAGCCCGCCGATAAACTGGAAAATAGTATCTTCTACCTTCCCCTTATAAGCCACTCTTCCTTCCACTCCTTCCGGCACGAGCTTCTTTGCTCCGGCTTGGAAATAACGATCAGAAGAACCGTTCTTTTCTTTCATCGCGCCAATCGAGCCCATACCGCGATAGACCTTGTATTTTCTTCCCTGATATAGCTCAAACTCACCCGGTGCTTCATCACAGCCCGCAAAGACTGAGCCCATCATTACGGTAGAGCCGCCGGCGGCAAGTGCCTTCGCCACATCTCCGGAATACTGAATTCCGCCGTCAGCAATAATCGGGATTCCATACTCCTTGGCTACGGAATAGGCATCCATAATAGCGGAAATCTGCGGTACACCGATTCCGGCAACCACTCTTGTCGTACAGATGGATCCGGGGCCGATTCCAATTTTTACACAGTCCGCTCCGGCTTCAATCAACGCTTTCGTAGCTTCTTTCGTGGCGACATTTCCGGCGATAAGCGGAAGATCCGGATACTTATCCTTTAGTAAACGGATGCAGGAGATAACATTCTGAGAGTGCCCATGGGCAGAATCCAGAACAACCACGTCAACATGCGCCTTGAGAAGCTCCGCCGCCCGTTCCAATACATCCGTGGTAATCCCGAGAGCTGCACCGCAAAGAAGTCTGCCCTGCTTATCCTTTGCCGCATTGGGATATTTGATCTGCTTCTCAATATCTTTGATGGTAATGAGACCCTTTAAATTCCCTGCATCATCCACAATGGGGAGCTTTTCCACCTTAGCACGAGCCAAAATGGACTTGGCCTCCTCCAGGGTCGTTCCTTCCTTTGCCGTCACTAGATTTTCCGAAGTCATGCAATCGGAAATCGGACGATTGAAGTCTTCTTCAAAAACAAGGTCTCGGTTCGTAATGATTCCGATGAGTTTCTTTCCTTCCGTAATCGGAACACCGGAAATCTTAAACTTTGCCATTAATTCATTGGCATCCTTCAGAGTATGGTCCTTGGTCAAGAAAAACGGGTCGGTAATGACCCCATTTTCCGAACGCTTCACCATGTCTACTTCTTCCGCTTGGGCGGAAATCGACATGTTTTTATGAATAATACCGATTCCGCCGCATCTTGCCATACCGATTGCCATCTGATGCTCCGTCACGGTATCCATTCCCGCAGAAATAAAAGGAATGTTCAAACGAATTGTTTTCGTTAAATACGTACTTAAATCCACTTCATTCGGGACAATGTCCGAATAATGCGGAACCAGTAAAACATCATCAAACGTAATTCCTTCACCTATGATTTTCGCCATATTTCCCTCTTTTCTTTAAATCAAACTGATGTAGTAAAAAACTTTTTTCTATCCAATAGTTTTTACTTATGCATAAGAGAAAACTATTTTTAACTCCTCTTTTCTATTCCATCGGAATCCCGATATCCTTCCGATAGCAGGCTCCTTCGAAATGAATCTCACCAATATGGGCATAAATCTTTTCTCTACAGGCAGAAAGGCTGTCTCCCATCGTCGTAACGGAGAGAACCCTTCCTCCGTCGGAATAGGCTACGCCCTCTTCCAGGACAGTATTGTTATGGTAAACAAAGATGGTCGGCTCGGTAATTTCTCCCGTAATCCGCTTATGCTTCTCGTAGGCATGGGGATAGCCCTTGGAGGTCATCACCACCGTCATACAAGCTTCCTCCGACCACTGAAAGTCTTCCCTACGGAGACTACCGGAAATCGCCTTGTCCATAAGAAGCAGTAAATCACTCTTGAGCCTTGGCAAGATTACCTCCGTCTCCGGATCTCCAAAACGGACGTTAAATTCCAGAATCTTCGGCTCTCCCTCCATTATCATAAATCCGATAAAAAGAATGCCGCTGTACTCCAGCTCTTCCTGCTCCAGTCCATAGGATATCTTCTTAAGAACCTTTCCAATCTTCTCCTTTAATTCCGCATTGAACAGCTCGTTGGGAGAATAACAGCCTACTCCGCCGGTATTGTCTCCTAGGTCTCCGTCATAAATCCGTTTATAGTCCCTCGCCGATTCCAAAGGAAAAAGCTGATTTCCGGAAACCACGCAAAGAAGGGAGGCCTCTTTTCCATCCAGAAACTCCTCTATGACCACCTTCTTCGCTTCTTCTCCGAAAATCTTTTTCACAAAAAGATCCTCTAAATACTGCTTTGCTTGTGCTGCCTCCTGAAAAATCCCGACTCCCTTTCCGGCGCAGAGCCCGTCCGCCTTAATCACAAGGGGATAGGAGAAGTCCTGCAACGCCTCCACGCCTTCTTCATAAGAAACTATCGTTTTGTACCGGGCCGTGGGTAAGTCATATTTCTCCAAAAAGAGCTTCGTAAAATCCTTGCTTCCCTCTAATTGAGCCGCCTTCTTTTTCGGGCCAAAGGCCTTGATTCCCTCTTTATGGAGCATATCCACAATTCCCTCACACAGCGGTTTTTCCGGCCCGACAACAACAAAGTCAACGTACTCCTTCGCAAATTTTACGATTTCCTCGTTACTCCCAAGGGAAAGATTCTCCGCATAGCGGGCTGTCCCCGCATTTCCCGGACAACAATACAGTTTTTCACAGAGCGGACTTTCCTGTAGTTTTTTGCAGAGCGCATCCTCCCGACCGCCATTTCCCACAACCAATACCCGCATGGTCTACCTCCTATTTTTAAAGTCATAGAATCTTCATTCCTGAAAATCTTCATTCCACGAAATCTTCATTCCACGAAATCTTAATACCTCAAAACCTTCGTTCCTTGAAATCAGAATCCCATGGAATCCACATTCCCCCAACTCTTCTTTTTCTCTTAATGTCTAAAATGTCGAATATGCGTCATTACCAAAGCAATACCGTACTGATCGCAGAGGGCAATCACCTCCGGATCCTTCACGGAGCCGCCCGGCTGGATTGCCGCACGGATGCCGTGTTTCTGCAAAAGCTCCACCGTATCGGCAAAGAAGAAGCCGTCGGAGGCAAGAACCGCCCCGGAGTGTTTCCCTTCCCCATGAGAAAGGGCATCCTCCACTGCCCGGTACGCCGTACCTGTCCCTGACCGATTCCGAGCGTTGCGCCGTCCTTTACCAGAACCGCACCATTGGAAGCGACCATTTTTACCGCCTTAAAGCCAAAAAGCAAATCCCGCATTTCTTCTTCCGTGGGCTTCCGTTTGCTAACCACTTCCATTTCTTCCGTAAGATCCGCATCATCATAGTCCTGTACCAGAATGCCTCCCAGCACTTCTTTCACCGTCTTCTTCGGAAGGGAGAAGGAAGCTAAGTTCGGCATCAAAAATCACACGAAGATTTTTTTCTTCTCTTCCAGAATGGAAAGAGCCTCTTCCTCATAAGCCGGTGCAATCACAATTTCCATAAAAAAAGGAATGCAAAACCTCTGCGATATGCTTGGTCACCGGTCGATTCAAGGCGAAAATTCCTCCGAAGAGAGAGGTTGCATCACAGGCATAGGCCTTATCGAAGGCTTCATCAATCGTTTCCCCGATTCCGATTCCGGCAGGATTGTTATGCTTGGTTCCCACCACTACCGGCTCGGAAAATTCCTTTACAAATCGAACCGCATTGTACATATCCGTATAATTGTTGTAGGACAGCTCCTTTCCGTGAAGCTGCTTCCACTCTGCCGGATTATCCTCGTATACCTTCTCGTAAAATGCGGCATTCTGGTGGGGGTTCTCCCCATAGCGGAGACTTGTCCCGAGGCGATAGCTCAGGCTTAGGTACTCCGGATTGGAGACAGAGAGTCGATTATTAAAGTACTCTGCAATCAAAGCATCATAATAGGCGGTATAACGGAAGGCCTTCGCCGCCATTTTCTCCCGATAGGAAAGGTCATTTCTTCCCTCCCGAAGACGAAGAAGCACCTCTTCATAATCTTCGGCATCCGTTACCACAAGGACATCCCGAAAATTCTTTGCCGCAGCGCGAATCATGGAAGGTCCGCCGATATCGATATTTTCCACCTGCTCTTCCTCACTTACCCCTTCCTTCCTAAGTACCTTTTCAAAGGGATATAGATTGTTTACCACAAGGTCAATGGAGTCGATTCCCAGTTCTTCCACGGTTTTTTGATGCAATGCACTCTCTCTTCGATACAGGATTCCGGCATGGATACGGGGATGCAGAGTCTTCACCCTCCCATCCAAAATTTCCGGAAAGCCGGTCAGTTCGGAGACCTCTTTCACTTCCACTTCTTTTTTCAATAATTGATAGGTTCCCCCCGTGGAAATCAGCTGAAATCCCAGATTCTTTAAGCCTTTGCAAAATTCCACAATACCATTCTTATCAAAAACACTGATTAATGCTGTCTTCATACTTCCTCCCGAATAAAGGCACGCTCTCCCTGCCAAAACACCCGATCTTCCAAACACGCGCTCACAGCAGACGGTAGAATGCGATGCTCCACTTTCAAGACCTTTCCTGCAATCTCTTCCGGACCGTCTGCTTCCAAAAACGGGAACCACCTCCTGTAGTAGGATGGCTCCCCGTCTACTACCTCACTGACAAAATGCACCGTTGCGCCGCTCCATTTCACTCCGGCACGATACACCGCCTCATGCACCCGCATCCCGTAAAACCCGGGACCGGAGAAGGCCGGAATCAGAGAGGGATGAATATTTACAATATGCCGGGGAAAATGCCGGATAAACGCTGGTGTGAGTATCTTCAAAAAGCCGGCGAGCACAATCCACTCCACTTCTCTCTTTTTCAACTCTTCCAAAAGCGCGCTGTCATAGTCCCCTTTCGGAAGCACCATAGTCTCTATCCCCTTCCTCTTCGCTCTTTCCAGTCCATAGGCATCCCCCGACTGGAAACCACAAAAGCGGATCAGGCCGCTTTTTTTCATGCACCGAATCGATAAGGGACTGTAAATCCGTTCCTCCTCCCGAAATAAACACTGCTATTTTCTTCATTTTGCTCCCTTAAAATACTGTACCCCGCTGTAAAACAGATTCTGGGGATTCGGAATTCGACGATTCCGATACAGTCCCTCGCCATAGCGTTCGCTGTGTCCCATTTTCCCGAGGATCAAGCCGTCTTCCGAAACCATGCCCTCGATACCGTACAAAGAGCCGTTGGGGTTAAACTTTCCATTCAGGCTTGCATTTCCGTCAAAGTCAGCATACTGGAACGCCGCAAGATGCTTCCACTTCTCAATGGATTTTCCTACGAGCTTCCCTTCGCCATGGGAAAATACCACGTCATGCATTTCCCCTATGCGGAAATGCCGGGTCCATGCACTATTCGTATTGGACACTCTGGTAAAGGCAGTGGTGGATACATGGTGCATACAGTCATTGTGATACAGCGTTAAATCCTCCTCGGTTAAATCCCGGATCTCTCCATAGGGAAGTAAGCCGGATTTTAAGAGGGCCTGGAAGCCGTTACAGATTCCAAGGATGAGACGCTTTTTCTTTAAATGGCTATGAACCGCCTCTTTCACCTTCTCATTTCTCAGGAAATTCACAATAAACTTGGCAGAGCCGTCCGGCTCATCTCCACTGGAAAAGCCTCCCACAAACATCAGGATATGGGCGCCCCTTAACTTCTCCACAAACTCTTCCATGCTTTCCTTTAAATCCTGCTCTCTTTTATTCCGGATAATAACCGTTTCCACCTCTGCCCCCTCCTTTTGGAAGGCACGGGCACTGTCATACTCACAATTCGTTCCCGGGAAGACAGGAATCAGAACTTTCACCTGATCCACCTTTTTCCGGAGAAAAACTCTCTTTCCGTCTCTTTGGACAGGTTCTCGCAATTTCCCTTCTCCAAATTCACATACTCCGGATAAAGCTTTTCAAAGGTGCCTGTATAGGCTCTCCGTAAGCTCTCCTTATCCAATGGCTCACCATTTGCAAGAATGTCCTCTTCCACTGTTCCAATCTTACGGAAAGGCAGGTCGGTGACACCGGCTTCAAATACCATGGAGCCCGGCTGAAAGTCTGCAAGGTCTTCCATTGTGACATGAAAACCTAAGTCATTGCCCACTGCCATCTTGTAAAGGGCGGAAAATGCGGAGCCTTCCTCCAAAACATAAACGGAGCAGACCTTTTTCTCCTGAATATAGCGGTGCAGGAGATCATACTGCGCTACCGTCTCCGCTATATTCGGAAAGCCTCTCTCGTCCTTTACGACCGGCAGGAAATAAAGGGTGTTTCCGCAGTTTTTCAGCTCCGGTGTAAGCACTTCATCTACCTTCACCGTACTACAAGCAAAGGAAATCAGGGTTTCTACCACATGAAGATCATTAAAGGTACCGGACATACTGTCCTTTCCTCCGATAGCAGAAATCCCCAAGGCTCTCTCGGCATAGAGGGCGCCGAGCAGGGCCTCTGTCGCCATGCCCCACTTCTTACTATCTGTTCCCAGCTTTTCGAAATACTCCTGGCAGGAAAGATAGAGGGTCTTTCTGTCGCCTCCTACCGCATAGACCTTTGCCACGGAGAGAAGAACCGAATAAAGCGCGGATAAAAAGGGAGAATAGTGGGAAATCTTCGGAATAAAGCCGTAAGTCAAAACAGTCGCAATGTCACTATCAAAGCCTAAAGTGGGAAGCGCCTGTACGGAGGCCTGAGTCGGCGTTAATTCTTCTTTTCCTGTGAAAGGCATTACTACCGTTGTTGCCCCGATACTGCTGTCAAAGTTCGTAGCAAGTCCCTTCTGAGACGCCACATTTTTCTCCGAAAGTTCTTTTACAGCGCCGTCTCTATGAAAGCCATGATGGAGGAATGGATTCTCCTCAGGGTGATCCGTTAAAACAGCCTCTCTATGCTGCCGTACCCCGGAGGTCTCCAGGAAAGAGGCCTTTAAGTCCACCACCTTTTCCTTTCCCATAAACATTTCCAGTCGGTTTCGATCGGTCACGGTGGCAACATGGGCATATTCGATATTTTCCTCTTCGCAGGCTTTGACAAATGATGCGTAGTCCTTTTCCGAAACCACCACCGCCATTCTTTCCTGAGATTCACTAATCGCAATTTCCGTGGCATTTAAGCCCTGATACTTGAGAATCACCTGATCCAGATGAATCTCCATTCCGGGACTGATTTCTCCGATGGCAACGGCCACCCCGCCAGCACCGAAGTCATTACATTTTTTAATCAGACGGGAAACTTCCGGACGACGGAAAAGTCTTTGAATCTTCCGTTCTTCCGGGGCATTACCCTTCTGTACCTGGGACGCCATGGTGTGTAAAGAGCTGCTGGTATGCACAACACTGGAACCGGATGCCCCCTGGATTCCATCCCGACCGGTTCGACCGCCGATTAACACCACAATATCTCCCGGCGCGGGAAGCTCTCTTCGCACATTTTCAACCGGACTTGCCCCCACTACCGCGCCCACCTCCATGTGCTTTGCCACATAGGAATCATCATACAACTCCCGTACAAAGCTTGTGGCTAGGCCGATTTGATTTCCGTAAGAGGAATAGCCCTGCATGGCTTTCTTCGAAATCTCCGCCTGGGGAAGCTTATTGGGAAGGGTCTTCTCCCGTCCTTCCAGCACATTTCCCGCACCGCTGATCCGCATTGCCTGATAAACGAAGCTTCGTCCGGATAAGGGATCCCGAATAGCGCCTCCGATACAGGTACTTGCTCCCCCAAAGGGCTCAATTTCCGTCGGATGATTGTGGGTTTCATTTTTAAACTGAATCAGCCACTGCTCTTCCTTTCCATCATGCACTACGGTCGTAAAGAAGGAGCAGGCATTGTTCTCGGAGCTGACTTCCACGGTCTGATCCTTTAGAATGAGCCGATGATACTTTCCCACAATGGTCGCCATATCCATAAGCGTAACAGGCTTCTCCGTCCCCAGTTCTTTTCGAAGACTCAGGTATTCCTGCAGGGCCTCTTCCATTTCCTTCTGAAAATGCTGAGACTCCACGGAAATCTTATCCAGCTCCGTCTCAAAGGTGGTATGCCGACAATGGTCACTCCAGTAACAATCCAATACGTAAAGCTCCGTTTCGCTTGGGTCTCTTTTTTCTTCCCTGAAAAATCCCTGAATAAAGAGGAGGTCTTCCATCAGAAGGGAAAGATTCATCTCCGTCTTTAAAACAGCAAGCTCTTCCTTTGTAAGCCCCCGGAAGCCGCTCATATCCCGCATTGCTTTTCTCTCCGCATCCGGCGAGAAAGAAAGAACGGACAGATCCTTCTCCTGGGACTCAATGGGGTTCACCAAAAACTTCGAAATCTTCTCTAATTCCGAAGGGCTGAGCCTACGGTCAAAAAGAAGCAAGGTTCCGGAGCGCACAAATGCCTTGCTTTCCGCATCCAAGAGCCGAATACACTGCATCGCACTGTCCGCTCTTTGGTCAAACTGCGCCGGCAAGGTTTCATAGGCAAAATAAAAAGCCTTCCTGAAGGGCAGCTCTTCGAAAACTTCGTTCACCATCACCTCGGAAAACACGGACTGCTCCGCCCGTTTCAAGACATCTTCTTCAATAGCATACACATCATAGATTTGGTAAATGGCCGCGCTTCTCACAGGGATAGAAAGGCTGCGGAACAATTCCTCTACCAGTTTTTCCTCTTCCTGCCGGTACTGCTCTCTCTTTCGCACAAAAAAATACGTTTATCCATAGTCCACCTTTTTCCCACATATTAAGTACCGGAAATTCTCCGGCGTCTATTCCATTGTCACTTTTCCGGCGCCCTCTCAATAGTCACTTTTTCCGGCACCCTACTCAATGCTCACTTCTTCGGTCCCTACTCAATGGTCACTTCTCCATTTCCTCTCACCACTTCTCCGATTCGCCCTGCCTCCGGAAGCATGGATAAAACTTTCTTTTTCATCCTCTTTCCTTACAAAAAGGGTAAAGCCTACTCCCATATTGAAGGTGCCGAACATTTCCTCCCGACTTAATTCTCCCCACTCCTGTAATTTAGTAAAAATTGGAAGGCAGGGCAAAGCGCTTTCGTCGATAAGCACAGAAAGTCCTTCCGGTAAAACCCTGGGGAAATTCTCCGGGAGTCCTCCTCCGGTAATGTGTGCCATGGCGTGCACATCTACAGCACTAAGCACCGGAAGCACTTCCCGAACATAGATACGAGTGGGCTCGAGTAAAATATCTGCCAGGCTTTTTCCGGAAAGCTGCTCCTTTTCCAAATCCAAGTGCATCTTGTCAAAAATGATTTTCCGAACCAGAGAAAAGCCGTTGCTGTGGATTCCGGAAGAGGGAAGTGCCAAGATCAGGTCTCCTTCTTCCACCTTCTTCTTTCCGTCAATAATCTTCTCCCGGTCAACAATCCCCACAGCAAATCCGGCAAGGTCATAGTCCTCTTCCCGGTACACCCCGGGCATCTCCGCGGTCTCTCCTCCGATTAACGCCGCTCCTGCTCTTTTACAGCCTTCCGCAACACCTTCCACAATCCCCGCCATTTTCTCAGCATCAAGCTTCCCGCAGGCGATATAATCTAAGAAAAATAAAGGCTTTGCGCCCTGACAAAGAATGTCATTCACACACATGGCCACGCAGTCAATACCGATGGTTTTGTGTCTGTCCAGCTTCTGCGCCAGTACCACTTTTGTGCCCACACCGTCTGTACCGGATACCAGGACAGGATGGGAAAGCTTTTCCTGTTCCAAGGAAAACAGGCCTGAAAAGCCCCCCAAATCCGATAAAACACCGGGAGTATAGGTCTCCTTGATGAACTTCTTAATCAGCCCCACCTCTTTATAGCCCTGCTCTTTGTCAACTCCCGCCTCCTTATAGCTTAGTGCCATACCGCCTCCTCTTGGAAAATATCCACTCCTGTAAAATATTTTTCATAATAGCCCTTATTGCCGCAACAATCTTCCAGCCCCTTAAGACTCAGATAATAGAGGCTGTCACAGCCGATATAGTCCCGAACCTCTTCCACAGTCCTGTTATAGCCGATAAGCTGCTCATTTTTTGGAATATCAATGGCATAAATATCGTCGGAAACTACCTCGGGACTGGCAATCCGAATATGAACCTCTTTCGCCCCGGCATCCTTTAAGATCTTGATAATCCACTTCATAGTCGTCCCGCGAACGATGGAATCATCCACCAAGATAACTCTCTTATCTTTCAGATTCTCCTTTATAGCATTTAACTTAATCCTGACACTGCTGACTCTCTCTTCCTGCGTGGGTTTAATGAAGGTTCTTTGAATGTAGCGATTCTTCAAAAATCCCATCCACAAAGGGAATCCCCGATGCTTTCGCATAGCCTTTCGCGGAAATTAATCCGGAATCGGGAGAGCCGATAACGATATCCGCCTCTGTCGGACACTCTTGAAAGAGTCGTTCTCCCATCTTATATCGTGCCTGATAAACGCTCACACCATCGATAATGGAATCCGGACGGGCGATATAAATCATCTCAAAAAGGCAGAGATGATGGGGTTTTTGCGAAAAACGATGAACGGAATAATCCCCCTTCTCTACAAGAATCATCGCTCCGGGCTCTACATCCTCTAAAAATTCTGCATTCATCGCATCCAAGGCACAACTTTCGGAAACGGCAATGAACGTATCCTTCAGCTTCCCGAGACACATCGGTTTTATGCCGTAAGGATCTCTGGCAATCAGCATTTTCCTTTCATCAATGTAGATCAGATTATAGGTTCCCTTTAGACTTTCTATATAGTCCTGAAAGCTCTCCAAAGGACCGTTTATTTTATTCACGAGTTCGCAGAAATTAAAATTCCGATTTAAGATGGTGCCGTCCAGAGCAATCATGGAGTTTCCATGGTCTGTCTGATACACGAAGGGCATCATCGGCTCATATTTGGTATTGTGGGAAAAAAGATACTTCACAAAACCGATGCCGGAAGAGCCGCTAATATCTTCGATAATCTGTTGATTCAATACCTCCGAAACCAAACCCTTCCGCTTTAATTCACAGACCCTCTGCCCCTCCATGGTGGTGATGCCGAAGCCCTCCTGTCCTCTGTGCTGTAAGGCATAGAGTCCCACCTCCAGAAGGTCGGTAATATCGTTCTTTTTATCAAAAGAGAAAATGCCGCACAGTCCGCTCACACTCTACCTCCTAGAGACAAACCCGTTCATTCATTTCCTGAACGGATTGTTTCATTTCTTCCTTATACAGTCTTAACTTCTCTCTTAAATCCGGGTTGGACAGAGCCAGCATCTCTATAGCAAGAATGGCTGCATTCTCCGCCCCGTTTATGGCAACAGTGGCAACCGGAACACCCTTTGGCATCTGTACCGTACTGAGCAGAGCATCCATGCCGTCCAGGCAAGAAGACTGGACCGGCACACCAATCACGGGTTTGATGGACAGTCCCGCAAGCACACCGGCGAGGTGTGCCGCCTTTCCGGCAAAGGCAATAATCAAATCAACCTTCTTCTCCTCCATACTCTCCACGTAATCTATCACAAGTCCCAAAGAACGATGGGCTGAAATCACACGACATTCATAGTCCACGGAAAAATCCTTCAAAACAGCGGCAGACTTTTTTACAATTTCTTCATCGGAAATACTTCCCATAATCAAAGCAACTTTCATACTTCTCCTTTCAAAACGGCTAACAATAAAAGAACTGTAAAAAGAGAGCTCGGACAGTCTTTTGTACAGGCCTTCTCGGGAAGGACTCCCGATATTGACCTGTACAGGAGAAAACTGTTCCTTCATTTCCTCTTTTATACAGTTCCTTTTTCCAAATACGAATATATCTTTAAGGGCTCTACATAGCTGTCTCCATCAAAAACACGCATATTTCCGCCGGATAGTTCATCGATTAAAATCACTTCTCCATTGTGCCGCCCGAATTCCAGCTTAATGTCATAGAGCGTCAGCCCCTTTTTCGCCAGATCCTCTTTAATGATTCCGGCTATCTGCTTTGTCTTTTCTTTCAGCTCTTTGTACTCTTCCTTCGTAAGAATCCCGAGCATGTCCAAAGGCATCCTCAGAAATCGGCGGGTCATTTCTTTGGTCGTCCTTTAAGGTGACTTCTACGAAAGTCCCGGGAAGCACGGTTTTGTCCTCTATGTATGCCCCGTACCTACGGATGAAAGAGCCTGTTGCAATAAAGCGGGCAATCACTTCCAGTCCCTTCCCAAAGACCTCACAGGGCAGTACGGTCATGGTATTTTCCGCCACATTTGAATCCACATAATGGGTCTTCACGCCGTTCTTTCTTAAGAGCTCAAAAAAGTACTTACTGCACTTTAAATCCTCTTTTCCAACCCCCTCAATGGTCAGAGCAACGGCATTTGCCCCCGGATCAAAAACGCCGTTCTCTCCGGTGACATCGTCTTTAAACTTTAAAACCAGATTCCCGTCTTCCAGTTTAAAAACATCTTTCGTTTTTCCGGTGTAAATCTTCTGCATAAATTTCCTCCTTAAACTCACTGAAATGGTTCTCCAGAAATAAATGAAGCCTCGGAAGCAGGCTTCAAGTGAAACTCTGCCTCCGGGGCTTTTTATCCCTAAGGTGTCATACTGCCGCGCAGTATGTGTATCGCTCGGACCAGCTTGACCGGAACCCTAGATACACTTTCTCTCGTGATTTATTCTTGGGAATTAGTTCGAATTACGCCACAATCAAACACTATCTCTATCTTTTTGTCAAGGGGTTTTGAGAAAATAGTTAACACTCCGAAAAAATATATTAGCACTGCCCAACACCTAATATTGAGCTGCTATATCGTAGATGTCTCGTCTCTATAGCTCCCTATGCGACTCCTCCGTTATCGCATGGATCTTCTCCTCCATGCCCTCCGGAAGGCTTCCGCTCTCCTCCCCTTCATATTTCAGATAAGCCAAGTACTCAATATTTCCCTCCGGCCCTTTGATGGGAGAAAAGCTAAGACCTTCTACGGAAAATCCGATGCTTGCCGCAAATTCGAGAACCGTGCGAATAACTTCCTCATGTACCTTCGGATCCCGCACCACTCCCTTCTTCCCGACCTGCTCTCTTCCCGCTTCAAACTGCGGTTTAATCAGGCAGACCACTTCTCCGGGGAGACTTGTGAGCTTTTTCACCACCGGGAGCACGAGCTTTAAACTGATAAAGGACACATCGATAGAGAAAAAACTCGGTTTTTCCGTAAGATCCGTCTCTTCCACAAAACGAATATTGCACTTTTCCATGCAATGCACCCGCTCATCATTTCTAAGTTTCCAGTCTAACTGTCCGTGTCCCACATCCACGGCATAGACCTCTTTTGCCCCATTTTGCAGCATGCAATCGGTGAAGCCGCCGGTAGAAGCCCCGATATCCATACAAATCCGGTCTTTCAGCTCTATCGGAAAACTCTTCAGTGCCTTTTCCAGCTTGAGCCCTCCACGGGAAACATAGGGAAGAGGATTTCCCTTAACTACGATTTCCGCAGTATATGGAAAAGTCGTTCCCGCCTTATCTTCCTTCTCTCCATTTACGAAGACAAGACCTGCCATGATGGCACGCTTTGCTTTTTTTCTCTACTGTCAAAATGTCCTTTCTCCACTAAAAAGTACATCCAAACGCTCTTTCTTCTCGCCCATTTTTCTTTCCTTCTATCATTCCATACAACAATATTTATCCTGTAGAATCACGCTGCCCCATCTAGCTGTAGTTCCTATGCTATGATTTCACACTTTTTGTATCTATGCTTTAGTTTTTCAGTTTGTAGTATCCAAAACACAATTTCGAGACTTTAGCTCTTAAGCTTCCATCGATTTTTCCTATTATATACTCATTTTTTTATAAAATATGTAGAATTATACTAGCGTATTCTTTTGTAAATCTTGTAGACTGTCCTCTGCTGTATTTAATAGAAATAAAAAAAGGAGGCCAAAAATAAACTATGATTAGTGCCAGAAACCATTTTTCACGGAATTGTAAAAGAAGTTCATAAAGGAGCCGTAAATGCCATTGTAAAACTCGAAACCACAGGAGGAAATAAGGTAAGCTCCACTATCTCTTTAGAGGCTGTTGATGAGCTAAAGCTCACAGAAGGAAAGAAGGCTTGCATCTTTGTTAAAGCTACTGAAGTCATGATGGCCAATGAAAACCTCCGCATTTCCGCAAGAAACCAGTGGAAGGGCGTTATAAAGGAAATCAAAGAAGGCGCTGTAAACGACATTGTGAAGCTGGAAATCGAAGACGGAGTTATCATCAGCTCCACCATTTCCATGGAGGCAGTAAAGGACCTAAATCTTAAAGTAGGAAATACCGCTGTAGCCATTGTGAAGTCCACTTCCGTAATGCTCGGAGAGGAAGAATAATTACCTATTTTTAGCGTATTCATTTTAGGGCTGTAGAAGCTACTTTCTACAGCCCTTATTTTTTACTTGAAAAACCCCTTCTCCTCCAGCCCTTCTATAATGCTGTCCGAATCAATCCTCAGCATTTCCCGAAGAGTGGAGACATCGCCGTGCTCCACATAGGCATCAGGCAGGGTGATATTTTCCACGAAAATATCCTTGTGATGCGCCTCCATATAGGAGAGTACCGCCTCTCCAAAACCGCCGGCACGCACGCCCTCTTCCAGCGTAAGAATCTTTCTATAGCCTTTTTCAGAAAGTTTGTCCAGTATTTCCGTGTCAATCGGCTTGGCAAATCGGGCATTCACGAGGCTTAAGTTCACGCCTTTTTTTGCCATTTTTCTCCACGATATGCTCTCCGGTTGAAACCATGGAGCCAAGGGCAAGGAGCGCAATTTTCCCCGGTTCTTCTATTAATATCTCCGCCTTTCCGTACTCTATCGGCTCCTGTTTTTTTCGGAAAATCCTTGGTAGGCTGTCCCCCTCGGGTAGCGAATCGCAATCGGCCCCTGAAACTGCAAGGCAAAATGCAGCATTTCCGTAAGCTCCCTCGCGTTTTTCGGCGCCATAACCGTCATATTCGGAATACTTCTTAAGTAAGAAATGTCAAAAATCCCCTGGTGCGTTTCTCCGTCCGCCCCAACAAGGCCTGCACGGTCAATCGCAAAGACAACCGGAAGCTTCTGCAGGCAGACATCATGCACGATTTGGTCGTAGGCTCTTTGCAGGAAACTTGAGTAAACCGCAAAAACCGGCTTTAGGCCCGCGCTGGCAAGCCCTGCTGCAGAGGTTACCGCATGAGCTTCAGCTATTCCCACATCAAAGAAGCGTTTCGGAAAGGCCTTTTCGAACTTAGCAAGACCCGTTCCGTCCGGCATGGCCGCAGTAATCGCTACAATTCTCGAATCTCCCTTTCCCTCTTTAATCAGGCTTTCCGCAAAAATATCCGTGTAACTCTTCTCCGTACTTTCTTTTTTACTTTTTCCCGTAGCAATGTCAAATGGCCCGACGCCATGGAATACACTGGGATTTTTTTCCGCCGGAGCATAACCCTTTCCTTTTTTGGTAACCACATGCACGAGTACCGCATGGTCTATACGTTTTGCCTCATGGATGACCTGCTCTAAGGCATGGAGGTTATGCCCGTCCACCGGTCCAAGATACGTTAGTCCCATATTTTCAAAAAGCATACCGGGTACAAAAAGCTGTTTGATGGAGTTCTTTGTATTCTTCAGCCGCTCCACAAGATGATTTCCAACCAACGGAATCTTCCCAAGACCGGAAGCCAGATTTTCCTTAAAACGCGTATAACCCTTATTGGAACGGATGCCGTTTAAATAGGTGGACATACCGCCCACATTTTTGGCAATCGACATCTCATTGTCATTTAAAATGATGATGAAGTTCTTCTTCATCTTGGAGGCATTGTTTAAGGCTTCGTAAGCCATGCCTCCCGTGAGTGCCCCGTCACCAATTACTGCAACGACACTATAATCTTCTCCCAAGATATCCCGTCCCTCCGCAATACCGAGTGCTGCGGAAATCGAGGTCGAGCTGTGCCCGGTATTAAAGCTGTCGTATGGACTTTCCTCCCGCTTTGGGAAACCGCTGATGCCCTTGTATTTTCGAAGAAGTGCAAAGTCATCCCGTCTTCCGGAAAGAATTTTATGCGTATAGCACTGATGCCCCACGTCCCAGACAATCTTGTCCTTCGGGAGATTCAGTGCATGAAACAATGCAATGGTCAGCTCTACCACGCCGAGATTTGAGGCGAGGTGTCCTCCATTGTCGGACATTTTTCTCTATGATAAAGCGTCGTACTTCCTTCGCTAAGATTTTTTGCTCTTTCAGGGACAGCTTTCGTACATCCTCTGCCCCGCTGATGTTCTCCAATAACATAAATAAACCCTTTTATTATATTATTTATTACTCTTCCAATATGTGTAGTACAACCGGCAAAAGTTTCAAATCATTCCCATAATATGAACTTTCTAATTTTATTTCTTTCTACTAGCAAGGTAAACTGCCAGTTCTTTTAGGAAAATGTAAGCCTTTTCCGACTCTTTCCATAGTGCATCCTGCCCGGCCTCCTTTGGGTTTACAAACTTGTCCTCATCCACTCCGGCTTTTTGTGCTTCCTCTACAAGCTTCTCTTTAAGGCTCTCCAGCGCGGAAATGGCCTTTTCCGTATACTCCTCTACCTTTTCTTCCGCCTTTTCTCTTCCGAAGAGGGAATAAGCCGTTGTCTTTCCTTCCTCCGTATCGGAATGCACCGGCTTTCCAAGCTCCTCCGTCGTAGAGATTTCGTCTAAAATATCATCCCGAATCTGAAAGGCAAGACCAAGTTTTTCCCCGTAAAGCGCAATCTCCTCCTGCACTTTTTCCTCGGCACCGCCCAAGATAGCGCCCATGCGGAGAGAAGCCCGAAGCAGTGCCGCCGTCTTCTTTTCCATAATGAAGAAAAGTTCCTCTTCGGAAAGAGGCTGTCCCTCTTTTTCGAGGTCTACAACCTGACCGCCCACCATCCCATCTATGCCGGACTCTCTCGAGAGCACTAAGAGCGCCGAGAGCACTCTTCCTTCATAACGGGAAAGCACAGGATTCTTTCTCTTTTCTTTCTGAAAAGTTTCCAAAACCGCCTGAAAGGCATAGAGCGAAGGGCGTCTCCGGCAAGAATACCTTGCGCCTCCGAAAAAAATGTGCCCAGGTGGAGTCCTGCCCTCTTCTCACGCGGTCATTGTCCATAGCAGGAAGGTCATCATGGCAAAGGGAAAAAGCTGTGAATCATTTCGATGGCAGCCATAAAGGAATGTAAAATCGGAAGAAGCACTTCCTTCTCTTCCTCTTTGCAGCAGAGAAAAAAATGCCTCCTCTACTAAAAATCGGGCGAATCCTCTTTCCCGGCGCCATAAGACTGTAGTTCATCGCCTCTCTGCCGGTCCTGTCAAAGCCCTTTTCTTCCGGTAAGAAACTCTGTAAAATGGCTTCCACCGCTTCTTTTTCCCCGAGTGCCTCTTTGATGCCCATTATTTTTCCCTCTTCACCGTCTAAAAATACGAACCTGTTTTTTTCGATTCGGTCAATGCTGGAATTTGCTTCCTTTAAAAGAGAAACTGCTTTCTCATAGATCGCAAAGCTCTTTTTCCAGACTTTCCTCTCCCTCCATCTTTTTGTAAAAAGACTATCCAAGTCCGTAAAAATCTCGCTTAAATCCTTTTTCTGCTCCGATTTTTCGCTGTTCTCCACTTTCTCCGCTTTTACTTTTTTTTCAGACTTGCCCGCATTTGCTTCCGGAGCAGTTTCTATTTGTCCATCCTTACCCAATACTGACATCTCTTCGTTTTTCCTCTATCATAATCTAAACACTCCTCTTGATTGTTAGTTTATCCGATATTCTTTCTTAGTATTTTACATCTTTATTCTATCGTCTGCTTTAACAGGAGCTTTTTTGCGCAAGCATGCTGTCTTTCATAAGCTCTGCAGTGCAGCCTAATTTCATTCAACTATGCCATCTATTTATTTGCTCACTTTTTTTGCTTTCAATCTCTTCCACCCTGGCTTTCGCGGAGCCGTCCGAGAAATGCAGTTCCAAAAGCTCTCCTTTTTTGAGCTTATCCGCGCTACTTACCCTGTGTCCTGCTTCATCTCGAACATAGGAGTAGCCGTTTGAAAGTAGGCGAAGGGGAGAAAGCGCATCAAACTGCTCCGAAAGAAGCTGCATTCTATGTCTATTTTCCTGTAGCTTCTCCTCCATTAGCCTTGGAAAATCCTGATAAGCCGTAAGACCATGCCTTGCCTTTAAAAGCTTTTCCTCTATAAGGTGCGGAAAGCTCTGATAACGACTAAGACGAGCCTTATCTTCACTGAGTCTTCGCTCCATGATCTTCGTAAAATGAGCATAATCTTGCAAATTCTCCTTGGCGTTTTGCAGGGCCTTCATCATCTGATTTTGCAAGCGATTCTGTAAATCTAGGAGCCGATGCTGTTTTCCCTGTAAAATAGCTTTGGGATGCAGAACAGAGAATTTCAACTCCTTCTCCTTCAGTCTTTGCCTAAGGAAAAGGATTTTCTTCTCGATTCGCTCGTGAAAACTATAGGTATAGGAACTTAAATCATCCACAAACTGCATATAGTCAAAGACCGCAAGCTCCGCCGCGGCAGAGGGAGTCGGTGCGCGTAAATCCGCGACAAAATCCGAAATGGTCGTGTCGGTCTCATGCCCGACAGCAGAAATAATGGGGGTCTCAGCATTAAATATTGCCTTTGCTACCGCTTCTTCATTGAAGGCCCAGAGATCTTCAATGGAGCCGCCTCCTCGCCCCTACAATGAGAGCGTCCAGACCAAGCTTATCCAGCCTCTCTATTCCCCTCACAAGGGACGCCACAGCGCCTTCTCCTTGCACAAGAGCCGGGAATAGCGTGATTTCCACAAAGGGATTTCTCCGTCTTGCAATCTGCACAATATCCCTCACCGCCGCACCGGAGCTTGCCGTAACCACCCCGATGCGCCGGGCATACTTGGGAATCGGCTTCTTATACATGGGATCAAAGAGTCCCATTTCCATAAGTTCTTTCTTCAGTGCCTCAAATCGAAGGTAGAGGTCCCCCTGTCCTGCAAGCTGGAAGGAATCCGCATAAATCTGATAGCTTCCTCCCTGCTCATAGAGACCGATTCTTCCCGTACAAAGCACCTTCATGCCATTTTCCAAACGAAAACCAAGCCCCGCCCTCTTTCCGGCAAACATGATGCCCGAAAGCTGCGAAGCTTGATCCTTAAGCGTAAAATAAATATGTCCCGACGGGTGCATTTTCAGGTTGGAAATCTCTCCGGACACCGTAAGGTGGGAAAGAAAGAAATCCTCCTGCATCATTCGTGCAAGATAACGATTGACCTGCGAGACCGTATATTCTTTCTTGGAAGCTCTTTCCATAAACTAATCTTTCTTGTTCAGAACGATGTGGAAAGAAGAATTTTTCTGCTGCTTCTTTCCCTTTTTTTCGCCCTTCTTTTCTCTCTTTTCAGCAGAGTCGGAAAGTTCCGGAGAAAGCTTTGGAAGAATCCGCGCAAGCACACCGTTCACAAAGGAGCCGGAATCCGCGCCTCCGTACTTCTTCGCAATTTCCACCGCCTCATTCAGGACTACCTTCTTCGGAATGTCCTCTTGGAACTTCAGCTCATAAAGAGAAAGGCGAAGCACCGTTAAATCGGTCTTACTCATTCTCTTCGTGGTCCAGCCTTCCGTATCCGCATTAATCATGCTGTCCAGCTCAGGAAGCTGCTCTAATATCTTCAGCACCTCGGCCTCTAAATATGCCTTTTCCTCATCGGGAAGACAGTCAAAGGCGATGATACTCTCATCGTCCTCCTCTTTTTCAAAGGAATAGTGGCTGATTCTCTCTGTCTTCTCCTCTCCCTCATAAAAGAGGGTGGAAAATAAAAGCTTAAACTTATGGCTTCTTTCTTCTCTCTTATTCATTCTCTTTATTTACCACTCCGGAAATCCTGATATTTACTTCAGAAACATTGAGTCCCGTCATATTGTTGATGCTTGCGGAAACCTTATCCTGCACAAGGTTGGAAACCTTCGGGATAGCATAGCCGTATTCCATATTGAGGCTTAAGTCCACCTTGACCTCTCCCTCTCTTACCTGTACCTTCACACCTCTTGCAAGGTCCTTGATGCCGAGCTTGGAAATGAACTGTCCGGACCAGCCTCCATCCATGGAATGCACGCCTTCCACCTCGGTTGCCGCAATACCGGCAATAATGGCAAGCACCTCATCGGCAATCACCACATCTCCAAAGCTGTTATTTCCCTCTATCTGAATGTTCTTCTCGTCTTCCATATAGCCCTCCTATCGTCTTTTACAATACTAAGCCTTGGAAAATTCTACCATAAAAAGAGAAAAGGGGAAAGATGTTTAGACGGAGCAGAAACGGCCCGTTATCTTTTATTGATAACAAACATCGAAAGCCGGTCTCATGTCTTCTATTTGTCCATGGGATATTCCATAAGCTCTTGCTATCTTTTCCCAATTTTCTCTTACAGTCTCCAGGATATTATGGGCCAAATCTACCGCTTCCGACTCCGATATTCCGAATCGGTAAGCTGTCTGAATCGCAAGGTCAATACAAATCCTGTTATCTTGTTCATCTACATTGAGTGAAAGCTCATCTCCGTAGGGAACCGGATTTACATCATAAAGGGGAGAAAGTGCCCAACCATTCCTTGCCAAAATAAAAGCATGATTTCGCAAAATGGTCATCTGTATTGCTAACAGCCATATTGAAAACAATTCTCCTCCAAAGTTCAAGTAAATCCATTTTAGGCTGTGCTCCATAAGATTTTTAGGAAAGATGCCAATTCAAATAACTGCTCCCGTCTGCTGCAGATGCTCCATCTTTTTCCCGAGTAGCGTCATGGCGGAAGCAAAGTGTACTCGTTTTGTTGCTTTCTCGATCAAAGCGCTTTTACCAAATAAGTACTACCTAGGAAGAAAAATTTTTCAAGCTTGGCGTCCGGAACATTCAAACCGCAGAGGACCGCTAAGTCATGCACTACCATCTCCATGCACCGGTATTATTTTTCATCATTTTTAGAAACTTCGCAATCCAAAGCTGATTCTTGGTATCTTTTTACTGTTGCCTTAGGTCTTGCTCCCCTAGTGAAGAACCAGGGCTTGATTAACTGCCTAAGCCACTTTTTTCAATCGCCCCTCCATCATCACTTTCAAGCTTTCTTGAAGCTTCCTCCAAAGTTCTTAGAGTAGCCCAAGGAGGAACAGCAGCTCCTTGATCATCAGAAAGAAAGGGCCCATCCGGGTCTGTTTTTAATCGAATCCCTCCCATTCTGGTTTCATCATATACTCCCAAAAAGATAATCACTGTCATATAGCTTTCGAAGGCTTACGTCCCTCTTTCTCCGCCAATATTCTTTCACGCTTATTCATCAAAACTCGTCCCCAACGGTCAGGGGAGGAATCTGAAAATAAACCAAAAATAGCCTTTCCGGAAGGATATTGTCTACCGGAATAGGGCATAAGCTCCGGATCCGGCGTAAATTTTAGGCCGGTTCTTTCCAACCAGATTTTATCAAACTCAAAGGAGTAGGACTCTTCTCCTTTGAGCACATCTATCCAAAGACATCCCATCAGACTCGTCTTGTCAAAGCTGAAATCATCGTAGACATAAATGGTCTTTTGTTTGGATGCCATTAGCCTTTCCTCCTCGGTGCACGCTTTCTTGTAAGTAGATTTAAGTCCTGCAACCGTCTTCCCATTTCATCATCTTTAGCAAGGAAAAGCAGGTCCTTATCCAGATTGTTTAAGGCATGTAAAACTGCTGCATAGATTCCCATAGCCACAGCCGGTTCCCCTCTTTCCACTTTCCATAAAGACGCTCTGCTGATTCCCGCACGTTCTGCCACAAGTTCAGCAGATAGACTTCGTCTGAGTCTGGCAAGCTTTATTTGTTCTCCCATACTTTTTAATATTTCTTCCGTTCCCGGAAGTATGTTATATGCAGCTTTTTTCATTTTTCACGCCTCCTATATAATGTTTACTATTATAAACATATTTTAGGAATTTGTAAATATTAGAAGGCTTATTTAATCTTGCCGCCGCTTAAGATATCCTCCGCACTTTCCTCAATAAAGTCCGGATCCATATGGGTAAGAAAATGCCAGTCTTCCATTCCCTTTTTCTGTAAAGCACCGCCTCCCCATCTTCCGAGCCAAAGTAAGCTCTATCCGCTTCATAGCCTTTTTTCTCCTAAGAGCCCTTTTATCTTTTTTTGTACTGAAGCTCCCGCTTTTCGATATAGTCTTTCACTTCTTCATTGGGAATAGCATAAGCATCCACTCGGGTACAGCCTTCTACCATGCCTTTTCCGGGAGAACTCAAATCCGGTATTTCTTTCCAGAAAATGTCGATATCGCCTTCTTCGGTAAACATAAACTTGCTAAAAGGGACAATATTTTCATTATAACTAAGCTCCAAAATACTCCGGAAGCTTCCGGATATCCAGACTTTCATAGACAAATCCCTCTTCTTCCTCGCAGCGGTAGCCGTCCACTTGAGAAATAAAGGCTCTCCCTCTTCTATCGTGTGAAACAAGCCGATTTCCGTTCTTATACCCTCTTGGTTTTAGTTCTAAGATAAACATCTTTCCTCCTTTCATGATAGCTTGATTCGAAAGACAAATTTCCCGTCTTTTTCCAAACTCTCATAGGGAATCTTATAGTTGTTCAGTAAGGTGCTCACAATGTACAAACCTAGGCCATTGCTGTTTTCCTTACTTAAATCAAAGTTCATGGCATAGCGTTTTGAAAAGCTGTTCTCCAGATAAAACCAGCCCTCATCGGCATAAATCCTGATTGCTCCGGCTTCTTCCGTGTATTTTACCGCATTACTGAGAAGATTAGATAAAATGATTTTCAAAGCAGGCTTTCCGATATAGAGTTTCTCGTCTTGCAATTCATTTTTTAAGTGAAGCTTTTTTTGCTGGAGTAAAACCTTATATTTTTCTAAAACCGTCCTTAAGACAGGCTGAATTTCGAGATTTTCTTCATCTTCCTTTAGATTTTCCAAAGAGGATACGGAGAGGATCTGGGAAATATTTTGGCTAAGACTGTCTACTGTGGCGATACATTCCCCGATATAGCGGTCTCTGTCCTTATATTTTCCGATATTGTACTGCATATTTTCCAAAATGATTTTCAAACTCGCAAGCGGTGTTTTCAGCTCATGGGAAGCTCCCTTTAAAAAATCATATTTCAGTTTTTCAAGCCTTAAAATCTCCTGATTTTTCTTTTCTACATTTTCAATGGATTGTAAGAGGCTTCGATACAGGGTATTGATTTGTGCTTTCAACTCCCCCACCTCATCTTTGGAATCAACCTCTAAGCGCGCCTCTTCATTTAACGCAATCATCTTGTCGGTCTCGTTTTTTATTTCCTGAATGTGATTTTTAATCGCCTTGGCATAAATCAAGGAAACTACTGCAGAAAATAAAAGGAAATAGCAAGGGAATAGGGCAGAAATTGAAGGCTTAGTTCCTTCGCTTCCTTTTGCATATCCGCAGTGGAAATGAACTGCAAACTTAGCGCCTCTCCCGCATCTCGTTTTTAATCTCCCTCTCCTCGATAATCATGGAATTTGTTTTACTCTGAAAATCAATGGGTACTGTATCGTCTATAGGAATGTTCGCGTCAACGGGAATGGACAGGCTCTCCGTATCTTTCTTTACAAAAGCATAAATATCACTGCTTTTTAGAATAAAGAGCCAAAGTATTCTCTATTTCTGTAAGGATTTTTCCCTCCATAGCGGCGGAGACTTCATTTGCCCGATTCGTAATGGCCTCCTTCCTCTGCTCTAAGTAGCTAATGGGGAAAAAGAAAAAGACCAAGAGATGAATCAAAAGGATAAGGATTCCGAGAACAGAAAAAGCTGTATGAACATTTTTTGGAAATAGCTTTAGATTTTTTTCATTCTCTCTCCAACTTATAGCCCACATTTCTTATTGTGAAAATGCAGTCCAGCTTGAGTTTTTCGTAACTCTTTGATATACACATCAATCACTCTGTCAAAGGGAATTTCTTCCGTTTCTTTCCAGACATGGTCTAAGATCTGTTCCCTTGTTAAGGCCTGCCCCTCATTTTCGAAAAAGATACTTTTAATATCTCTACTTCTTTTCGCATTCATGTCTCACAGACTTTCCGTCCACCTTTGCAGTGTAACCGGAAAAGTCCACCTCTACATTTTTATAGAAAAACTTCTCCTCCTGCCCGTAATTCTTCTCTATCAGCGAGTCGATTCTCGCCTTTAGAAGCGGGAGAGAAAAGGGTTTTTCCATATAGCCGTCTGCAAGGCTTGTAAAGGCATCAATCTTATACTCCTCATCGCTAAAGGCGGTCAGAATGAGGACAGGGAGCTTACTCTTCTTTCGAATCTCCTTTAAGACCTCGAGACCGTTAACAAAGGGAATCTGAATATCCAAAATAACAAGATGAAGCTCTTTGTTGAATTTCAAGAGAGCTTCCCGCCCGTCTTTCGCTTCCACCATAGTGTAGCCAAATTCCGAGAGGAACGCTGCGATGCCCTCTCGGATACTTTGATCATCTTCCACGACAAGGATGTTCATAGTCCCTCCCACCTCGTTCATCTTCTTTCGTGCCATATTCTTAGAGCTTGAGGCAAGACTTTACCCTACTGCCCTCTCTAGGCCTTTTGCTTTTTACCGTTTCTTTCGACACATCCGGCTTCGTTATCCCACAGGCAATCGCATCCACCGGACAGGCATTTTTACATTTTCCGCAGCGGATACACTCCAAATCATTGCAGTTTTTCACCGGATCACATTGCATTTCGCAAACCGCCTTACATCTTCCGCAGTGAATGCACTTCTGATGATCCAAGGTATAGCGGAAGAGGGAAACGGAATTAAAAGGGAATAAATCGCCCCCAAGCGGACAGATGTATTTGCAAAACGGTCGATAAATCACGATGGAAAGAAAGATAGTCAAGATCAAAATCAAGCCTTTCCAGGCATACAAAAAACCAATGGCTCCTCTCATGCTTTTATTCATCAGCACCAAAGGAATACCGCCCTCCATCATACCCACGGGACAAATCAATTTACAAAAATAGGGGGCCCCCTGTCCTATAATATCCACTAAAAACAGAGGGAGGAGTATTACGAAAACAAGCAAGATAAGATACTTTGCCTTTCGTAAAGCCTTGTCTCCCTTAAAGGTTTCTATCTTTTTCACAAAAGGAATCTTATGCAGTAAATCCTGCACCAAGCCGAACGGACAGAGATAACCGCAGACCCCTCTTCCGATCAGTGCTCCTACAAAAAAGAGGAAGCCTACCACATAGTAGCTAAACTTAAATTTCGGGCTTCCAATGACCGCCTGTAAAGCCCCAATAGGGCAGGAACCCTTAGCTCCCGGACAGGAATAACAATTCATGCCAGGGCACACAAAGCTGTTTCCATTTTTCCTCCGTAAATTTTTCCGGTCTTAAATCCCTCAAAGAAGGAATTCGTAAGTAGAAACCAAAAAGGATTGGAAAACATGCCTTACATTATTTCTTGCTTTATATTTATCTTTTTTTGACTTTCCGTTTATGAGTTCTTTTAACTTATCCAATGCCGATACACTCCATGCAAACTTTGATTGCCTTATTTAAAACTACCAGTACTTCTCCCCGCTGCGCTCCGATGTACATCATGACGATACCGAGTGCTACGAGAGCCACGGAAAGGGCACGGGATTTCAAAATATTTCTGTACATTTTTCTTCCGATTTTTACCTTTCGTTCATCTTCCTACAACGATATACCTTTTAAAATAGTATCTAACCTTCTAAAAATAGTATCTAATGTAAGTGATAAAGGACTTTTAGTTCTTCAAAGCGAAAGTTCCTTCTCGATGATTGCTGTCCAGTCCTTCTTATTGTGAGAACCGGAATAGGTCTCTCCGACAATCTGTCCGTTCTTATCCACAAAAAAGGTCTCCGGAAGAGCCTGAATACCATTTAATCTACCGTTGAAATTTGTCTTATCCGGCATAAGGAAGGAGTAATTCGCCTTGGTTTTTCTCCTGAATGAGCTTCGCCTTTTCCAGTGCTTCCTGATTTTTCCCCGTATCATCCACGGTATCGGTCACAATGCCGACGATATTAACTCCCTTTGCCTGCATTTCCTTTTTGCACCTCGACAAGGTCCGGATTTCCTGAATACAAGCCGTGCACCAAGTTGCGAAAACATTGACCATGGTAAGGTCATAATTTGCAAAAGTCTTTACTGCTAAACTCTTTTCCGTGAATGTCCTTGGTCACAATATTACTTAAGTCGGTAACCGTATTTCCTGCACCCTCCATAAAGGCCATGGTATTTTTCCAAGTCAGACTTTTTCTGCAAGAACAAAGCCATTTTCCGGACGGTCTTTTTTCCGTAATTTCTACCGACGTCTTTTTCAATTCCTCTATCGTCTCTGCATCCGCTGTGCTATTTACACTAAGATAATAGCTGTATTTTTCCGTCTTTGGACTCTCCGAGCTTCGGTATGACTGTCGCACTTTGTAATCTTCCCGATTTCTTCTTCAGAAAGACTCTTTTTCGAACATCCCTGATGGTACCGATTCGTTCAAGGCTCTCCTGCCACTTTTCGTAGCCGTCACCCATCTTACTGATTTCCGCATTTTTCTGCTCGTCCGTAAGCTTACTGAAGTATAAAAGCGCATACTTTAGGTCCTGATCCAGAGGACTCTGGTCGTCGAGCATCACGATGTCTTTTTGTCTTCATCGCTTCTTTTATTTTTTCGGAAAGACTGAATTGCAGCCCCAAATACTCATAAGCATATTCGTCTTTTTACAGGAAGAGTATAGTCTGCAGGCTTAAAACTGTCACCATTGCTGTCCATATTTACGGATACTCCCGCTTCTTCCGGACTAACTACAAGCCCCTGCTCTCCGGAAGCATCTGCAGCTGCTTCCGTGGACGCCATAGAAGACTGCTCTGCCACGCCATTCTTATTTTGACATGCGGTAAAAGCTCAAACCTGCACATAAGCTGAGTACCAGAAATACTCCCTAAATTGATTCTTAACCATAAATCTTCCTCCTTAAATCACTTTATCATTATACGCCCTAATTCTTAAGCTATCTCTCTCGAAAAAAGAAAGAATTCCTTTTCCGGCATAATGTTTCTCTAAACAGAATACAGGGCATTTATAAAATGAATATGAAATGGAAGGAGATATCTTTATATCATCCAAACCGGAACAATGTAGTTTTCTTTATTAAATGCAGATAACTCTGTCTTTAAGCAGATGACCGCTCCGTTTCCCCTTTTTAAAGATGACTTGTCTAAGACCGGAAAGACACGAAGAATTTCCGATGCCGGATTGGCAGACTTTTTAATTTCTATAGGATGCAGTTCTCCATCCTGCTCCAGAACAAGGTCGATTTCTTTGGCATCTTTATCCCGATAGTAATAGATAAACGCCTCTTTCCCATGATTCAAATAGCTCTTTTCGTATTTCCGAAACCACGTAATTCTCCAAAATAGCCCCGCTCATTGCGCCGCTTGCAAGTGTTTCCGGACTGCTCCACTTGGTCAGATAGGCCACGAGTCCCGTATCGTAAAAATATACTTTCGGTGTTTTAACAAGACGCTTTAATAAATTGTTGGAATACGGATATAAATAAAACAGAATCCCCAAAGGTTTCCAAGATTCCCAGCCAGTCTTTCACCTGCTTTTTGATTCAACTCCGCATCTCTTGCAAGTTCACTGATATTCAACATCTGACTGCATCTTGCAGCAAGTGCCGTAATAAAGCGTAAAAACTTTAAAGAATCTATCGCATCCGACAGGCTTTTTTTACATCTCTCTCAATATAAGTACTTAAATAGCTGTTATAGAAAAATACCGCTACTAGTTATATCCCCCACTCACAATAGCCGGCATGGAGCCTTTAAAAATGCGCTTTAAAGATCTCTTCCGCATCGGCAAGCTTTCTCCCCTTTTTTCTGGAAAGCAGGCTTTCCGGATCAAGAGTAAACATTTCCTCTTCTCCTCCGTAGGCCTCCGCTTGAGAAAGTGAAGACAGAGATAGTAAGGCAACTCTTCCTGCTAAGGATTCTTGTACGCCTCGCATAAGCGAAAAGACCTGCGAACCCGTTAACCAAAAAGCTCCCTTTTTTTGTTCTTTATCCACAATAATCTTTATGTAGGGAAAAAGTTCGGGAGCATATTGTACTTCATCAATGAGAATAGGCGGTTTATGGAGCTGTAAAAACAGTTCCGGATCTGTCCTCGCAAGCTCTCTTTCCTGCAAATCATCCAGAGAGACATAATTTCGTTCCGTCCCTTCCATCAGTTTCTTAAGCATGGTGGTTTTTCCCACTTGACGCGGTCCCGAAAGAAGCAGCACCGGATATTCTTTTGTCACTTGCAAAACAATCTTTTCTAAACTTCTTCTGATGTAGGACATCTCTTCCTCCTATTTCGAAAGTAAAGCAATGGATTTATCGGATTTTTTATGACTGTATATTCTATCCTTTTATAAACTTTCGGCTAATTTATAATACAATTCCATATTAGCCGAAAGTTTGTATTTAGATAATACACAGCTTCGGCTAAAATAGAGTCTCTTTCTATTCTAGCCGAAGCCACTCTGCATAAAAATAAATACCACTATGAAAAATATAGCTCTCTATTTCTTTTGACTTATCCTCTAAACTCTTAATTCCTGTATTGTTCAACTTTTTCAATTGACAGCAGCTGAGTTCTTGCAAGCTTTCTTAGCTCTATCATTCTTTCTTTTTGATCCATGCCTTTTTCCGATAAGAATTGCATTATAGCTTTCCATATTGGCAAGAACCAATAATTCATTTAAACTCGCATAGTCTCTCATATTCCCTTTTTAGGTTCGGATTTTTCTTCACGCCACTGTTTTTGCTCTTTTTGTTAAATAAGGCAACATTGAGCATATCCGCTTCACTTGCGTATTAATAAGATAACTGCTCGTTGGTAAGATCCTTTAAGAGATATTCTTTGATTGCATCTGTATGGATTTTATAGTTAATCTTAGAAATTTCTCGATTAAGATTCCAGCCCAATGATAATTTTTGAGTTTTCATCTGACTTAAGCCTCTTATAATCTTGGATTAGATAGAGCTTAAACTCTGCTGAAATCCACGAAGCAAATTCCATTGCTATATCAGGATGAGCGAATGTTCTCCCACCTCTCCCGGATTTAGAAACAATCCCGATTGCATTTGTATTTTCAATCCATCTTTGAGGTGATAATGTAAATGCATTGTTCCTGCCTCCTTTCTAAAGAGTCGAATTCGACCCCTTTGAAACTCGGATTATGAATAGTCTCCCAGAGACCAAGGAATTCAATTGTATCTCTTACTCTCAGCCAGTTTTTAACAACATCTTTAGGTTCATGCACATTTTTGTATCTTGCAATATCCGTTAAACTTATATAGTCATTTTTTAAAGTCTTCCGTATAAATTTGAATAGCAAAACCCTTTGCTTCAATCGTGTCTTTTTCACCATGAGGCATGTGAGCTCCTCCTTTGCTAAAGATGGCTCCATGGTATCTCATATTGCTAAAGGGTTTTCTATGGCCCTGAGACTTGTATAACATAATTACCCTTCTCCATAAATCAGAATCCCATTGTTGAAACAGCTTAAGTCTATCTTAGCTCCACCCTTTTTTCTCCAGTTCCTTTTTCTCTTTTTCGGAAAATGTTTTTATCCGTAATCAAAACATCAAATTCCTGAATACCACAGATTGTCATCATGGCGCTTTTTCGAACTTACTCGCATCCGCCAGCAAAACCGCTTTCTTAGCCTGTTCTAAAATAGTCTTCTTTAGAGCCACCTTCTCCATGGTCGGCGTACTCAGCTCCAGCTTACTATTGATAGAAGAAGCCCCGAGAAAAGCGATATCAAAAGAATAATCCTTAAGCTGATTTTACAGTATAGCTCCCCCAAAAGCCGAGCCCGTGCTTTTTGAATTTCTCCTCCACAAAAAGAAAAAGGCGCGCAGTTCCGCTTTGTAAGACCCCTGCAATCATAAGGTCTGTCGTCACAACAGAAAAGAGTCTCTCTATCCTTTTAATAAAAAGCAAGTTCCCTATTCGTTGTACCTGCATCCAAAAATCACCTTGACATCATCCAAGAGTTCCAAAAGCCTTTTTGCGATAAACTTCTTCGCCTCTATATTTTGTATCTCTTTTTCCTGATAAAAGCACTTCATCACGTAAAACAGCACCACCATGAAAACAGTTCTATCCGGTTCTTGGCTTCCAAATATTTCAAGTCTCTTCTAATTGTCATTCCACTGACAGAAAACTGCCTTGCCAAATCATCTACGGATACAGAACCGTCCTTCTCCAAAATAGATAGGATGATTTGCTGCCGTTCTCCCGAGTAAAATCTTCTCTCGTCTCATTTCTTACTCCCTTGTTTCAACAAGAAAACCGTTTTATGGATAAAGATATGGGGATTCTGTCTTTAATACAAGAAGGCTATTTATTCTTTTTTTAATAACTAAGCTACGCATTCTCTTCGAAAAATAAGCCATTCCTTCTTTTCGATAAAATAAGCTATTCCTTCTTTTTCGATAAATAAGCTATTCCTTCTCGATAAATAAGATTCCGCTTACTTCCCATTCGTTTCTTTTTAAGAACAAAAAGGAGATGTAAAAACTTTTTTCTAAAGTAGTGAGCTGAAAGGGGGAAGCAGCCCTTGTACCGATAGAAATCCGTTATTTTTACATCTCCATAAAGGAAACTCTCCCTTGCAAAATACAAAGGCAAAATTTCTCTTTTATATTTGTTCTTTAGTGCAGGATGAAGCTTAGGATAATAACCTCTAAGCAACCCCACTGCCCAGATAATGGTTGTGGTAATGGACCAAACACGAATCTGATCCTTTGCCTCACTTACACCAAGAGTTCTGTTTACTACCCAGAAATAGCTGTCGTTAAAATAACTGAAGAAGCAGGAACCCACGCAGCAAGCCAGCGCGGAAACAACGGGATTGGCCCCGGCAGCAAGAATAATCGGTGCGGAAATACTTGCCACGGTGGTCATTGCCACTGTTCCGGATCCCTGAATGAAACGCATTACAGTGGAAATCACAAGCGGAAGAAGGATAATAGGCACATTCATAGCGGTAATGCCCTCTGCCATATAAGTACCGAGACCGGAATCCTTAATAATCTGTCCTAAAGCTCCGCCACCACCGGTTACGAGCACGATAATACCGGCAGACATCATTCCCTTTCCATGGACGCCAAGATTTCCCTTACGGCTCATATTCCTACCAAGGATGAAAAATAGCTGTTAATAATCCAATTCCTACTGCAACAATAGGCTGTCCCAAGAAAATGAGGACATGGAAGAATCCATCGGTCATCTTCATTGCTGTAAATACGGTATTCATTAAAATCAAAATGACCGGTAAAACAATGGGAAGGAAGGAAGAAAATGTAGAAGGAAGCTTTTCCGCTCCAAGATTGATCTCTTTTCCACTCTCTACACCGCCTCGCCGGAGCTCCACGAGCTCATCATTTTCATTTATAATCCAGTTCATTTTCTTTGCGATATACTTTCTCGCATAGAAAATATAGCCACTATGGTCATGGGGATGGAAAGTACTAAAGCCAGTAAGATAAACTGTCCGACATCTACTCCGAAGATTCCGCAGACACCCAAGGGTCCGGGAGTTGGCGGCACCATGGTATGCGTGATTACAAGACCGGCTGCCAGAGCCACTCCTAAAGAAATCAAGGATTTCTTGGCAACCTTGGAAATTGCCTTAGCGATAGGAGACAGGATAATAAAACCGGAATCGCAGAAGATCGGGATAGAAACCAAGAAGCCGGTAAAAAGCCAAAAGCCTCTTCTTCCTTATTTTTTTCCGAAAACCTTCAAGAAACAAAGAGCCATTCGCTTAGCCGCTCCCGTTTCCTCGAAAATCGCTCCCAACATAACGCCGAAGCCAATAATGATACCGATACCGGATAAGGTATTTCCAAAACCGCTGGTAATAGACTGTAAAATACCAAACTTTGTTCCGTTTTTCCAAAGTGATTGTGTTCAAAGGCATTCCTCCGATACACCAATCACTACTGTAGTGATAATCAGCGCCAAAAAGGCCTGAATCTTCGTCTTTAAAACCATAAAAAAATCAGTAAAACAATACCGATTGCCAAGCCCAGGAGCATTTGCTCTCCATGTAAACCGTTAACCATACTTTTCCTCCTCTTTAGAAAAAGTTCTTCCTTTACCCCTTCGTTGTTCAATTAACACTTTCGTTCTTTAATGCCCCATTAAGCGAAACACTTCAAGGCATAAAAAAATTCTAATGTTTAAAAGCCTCTGCATACTTTGCAGCAAGGCGAATCGCTTCTTCCATACTGATGCTTTCCGCAATACCCGTTCCCGCAATATCAAAAGCCGTTCCATGATCCACGGAAGTTCTCAATATCGGCATACCGTTGGTAACGGAAATGGTTCTGTCAAAGTCCAGTGTCTTTGTGGCAATATGCCCCTGATCATGGTAGAGGAAAGCACAGGTTGTATCTTCCCTGCGCAGCCTGATGGAAAACGGAATCCGCTCCAATCGGTCCTACTACAGGGTATCCTTCCCTTTGCAATTCCTCTACCGCAGGCATAATCTCCCTTACTTCCTCATCTCCGAACAAACCGTGCTCTCCGCAGTGATTCAGGCCGGCAATAGCCATTTTCCCATCTGTAACCCCGAGCTTTTTCAGAGCCTCAAGACAGCGTTTCACATAGTCCTTGATTCTCTCCTTCGTAATCATGTCCAGCATTTTCCGAAGAGAAACATGTCTTGTTAAGAAGAACACCCTCATACCGTTACATTCAAACATGGTAAGAGGATCCTCTGTCTGTGTTAATGCCCCAAAAATCTCCGTATGACCGATAAAAGGAACTCCTGCAGCCTTCAAAGACTCCCTTATTGATGGGTGTGGTAGCCACAGCATCAACCATCTTTTCATTTGACAGTTCAATGGATTTCTTTATATGAAAATGCCGCCTGACCGCACATGGCACTAACTCTCTCCATAAGCAAATTTCTCTAAAGAAATCTCTCCCTCCTGCATGTAGTACAGAGTATCTTTTTCCTCTCCCAGTTCTTCTACTTTCTCAATTTGTTGTAAACGAATCGGCAGCTTACAGATTCCCACTGCCTTCTCCAAAATCTTGCCATCTCCGATAACCAAGACCTTCGCAATATCTTGGATTTCTTTTTGAAATTGCTTTGACTACTATTTCCGGACCGATACCGGCAGGATCCCCATCGGTACCGCAATAATTGCTTTTAGACATTTTTATCCTCCTTCTTTCTCTTACTTTATGATTCTTTTTGGAATATTCGTTTTTAGATTTCTTTTTCTTAGCTCGGCCACTACTATAGTCGCTTGTACAAAGAACTTTTCGAGCCAAGTAGCTGTGAGTTTCCTTGAAACGTGCATAAGCACTTATACAAAGAGCTTCTCCTTCAAGAAGGAAATACAGCGGATAATGGCGTCTCTTCCACCCTGACTGCCTCCCTTTGTAACCATATGCATCCCCGGAAATCTCCCATCAACATTTCCCCATGCTGCAGCAAAGCGGTAAAACCTCTTCCTTCAGGCTAAGTCCAGCTGTTTTGGAAGCGTTTGCAAATGAAACCGTAACATCTCCTCCACTGCTGTAAATTCCCTTAAAACTCTTTTCTCTCACAAATTCTGTGTGCTATTTCCGCAAAGGCCAAGTTCATCTTGTTGGAAATCTCTTCTATCTGACAGGCTCTACTCTCTGCAAGTTGAGCAAGGTCAACTCTGTTTTCGGATAGATAGCCGTCTCCGGTTACCGTAAATACTCTATCCTTATCCACATCTTTAAGAATTGCGTCTACGACTCTCTGCACTTCCTGTTCCCACTGCTCTTCGCCTTCCAAAAGGGCCCTTGTCTCCACAAAAACATTTTTGCATCTTTGCGATAGCCAGAGGTCTTCCAACTGAAGTCTGGTATGCGGATTCACACTTCCCACTACAGCCAGTACCTTGTTTTTCTCCTTCTTTTCACTTGGAGGAACCCGTTTTCTCACAAGACTTGCGGTAAATACTCCGGGTCCACCGCCAGAACCTTTAGCTTTGAGGTTTCCACCGCATCCGCAATCAAATCAATATCCTCTTGGCTTACGCAATCCACTACCAGAATTCGATTTCCCTCTTCCACCAACTTCTTCATGCAATCCGCCAGATAATGTTTTCCGTGTAATAAATCCTTCATCAAGATAGAAGCAATAGAGTATTTGCTCTGCTTTCTGAAAAGCTCTGCCACCTCCGGATTATTCACCGGCGTCTTCGGATCAATCGCAATATCCGTCTTATGTGAGGAAGCCCTCTACCAGCATATATCCTCCAAGTACGATACGAGACGAAGTAGGGAAGCAGGCAAACCTACAATGGCCACATACTCTTCTCCGAGGGACTCCAGCATGGCATCTACTTCCGCTCCCAGATTTCCTCTTAAGGTACTGTCTATTCGCTTACTGTAGACCTTCGTTTCCTCGTTTTTTAGCAAGTTGCAAACATTGGAAACTCTTCTGTAGGCTAAGTCCTTGTCAATTCCACGACTATCTGTGGGATATAAAAGACAATCACAACTTTCCAGCATGGATAGTTCCAAGCGTTCTGTATTGAGCACTGTGTAAGCACTATAATTCATCTTTTTGCAGTAAGACACCTGTGGCATTGGCTCCCGTTAAATCATCTGCAATGACAATGCACTTTGCCATTTATTCTCCTCCGATTGGAATTTATCTTAGTTCGTATTAGTATGCGCTAACTTGTGTTAATATATGTTTACAAAAATGTTCTTTTTGTTTATTTTACAAAATAATATAAACGCATATTATCCCACCGTCAATGAAATATACACAAAAATAAACAAATTTGTGAATTTAGAATAAAATAAACCGGTGAGTTTGTAGAAAATAGAGGAACACTGAATTTTATAAAAGTAGATCACAAAAGGTCTAAAAGCCACAGACAAAGACCGATGAATCCGGCAGCACCAGTATATCGGTCTTTTGTTTCTATTTTTCTTTTCTTAATTCTTTCCACAGCTCCTCACACCCTCTCAATATATCCTCATAACAAAATTGAAATTCTCCGTTATACCAAGAGGCATCAATCGAGTAGGAGGCGGTGACTAACCGCCGTCCTCTCACAGCACTGTACGTACGGTTCTCGTATACAGCGCTTTCAATAGTTGACGTGCACAGACTGATATGCTATGGCTAAATCGTAAAAGCCACTGTTTATCAGTCTTGGCTGTGCACTGCCTCTTTCTTTCCATATCGGATTGAATGACCTACGCGCTTTCACATACCCTTCATGTTCCGCACTATCTCTTTGCGAACAGCCATTGTTTTCAATGTTTTCTGCCATAACCAGTCATTCCTCCTTTCTCAGTCATACTTGAGACTCCTACTGATTCGGTCCTTTGTCTCTCGACTACTATGACCTCTGCTGACTTCTGTGTGTTCAGCATTGCTTTGGGCAATGGTTACCTCTTTCGAGGCATATCACACAGACCTCCCTAGAGTACCACACGTTTCTTCTCTCCATATATCTGCCTCATTTATCATGCATGATTCCGTGTAGTTATTGGACTTTGGCTTGTGCTGCAGTCTTATCCTCATGCATAACCTCATATGAGATTTCTGTTCGTCAGACCAGAGATTTGCCCATGAGTTAGTATCTTCCTCATATCCAGCTTCCTTCAGATTCGAGGTCACCCTCGACACCCTTGCCTTCGGCTATATCCTTCCCACTACCGGGCGGATTCGGGACTTTAACCCGTTAGAAACGTGCGCCGCTAGAGCTCAATCTACCACCCGTCAAACGGGTGGTTTGCTCAGGACTATAAGCCCCTGCTACTGGCCAGCGTCTAAAGGCGCTGGCTTTCATTTTGGGCTATGGGAAGTTTGCTTTGCACCTTCCCACAGCTCCATTCAAGCCATATTGCGTTTGACTCGTCGCTACCCCATAAAGGGTATTGGTACTACTGCACTTTTAACCCTTAAAAGGGTCTTCATATTCTTAACACTTAGTTTATCCAAAGCTATATCGTGTTTTTCTTGATCTTGGATATACTTTTTTATTGTGGCTTCATTTAAACCTCACTGTACTGACATATAATAGCTCTTCGCCCAAAAATGTCTGTTTCAAATTTGTATTTAAGATTTGCGTGTTTATCAAATATCATTAAGGCACTTTTTCCCTTTAAATAGCCCATAAAAAGAAGAAACGCTAATCTTAGGTGGAATACTAACCAGAATGTGTACATGGTCCGGCATTAAATGCCCTTCTATAATCTCCACTCCTTTTAAAGGCGCAGAGCTGCTGATAATATCCCGAATATCTGACTTTATATTGATAATATATTATTTTTCGCCTATACTTCGGTGTGAAGACAGTATGATATTTACACATCCATTTCGTATGTGCCAATGCATATTCTTTCTTCGCCATAAAATCACCTTCCTTTTCTACAATATAGCTTGAACAACTTTATTGTATTAGGAAAGGTGATTTTTAGTATAATAGAGTGTTCCCACCCGCATAGCGGGTGGTTTTTGTATCAGAGCTAACATTTTTCAAATGTCAGCTCCGATACTGGCTAAAGTCCATTAACAAAACAAATCTGCCAGTCTTAGGACCGGCAGATGTTGGTATAGAAATTATTTACTTTTTAGTATTCACCATTTTACCAAGTTCCGTTGAAAATATAATGGTCCATACGCTTAAATGCTTCTTCAATCCTTGAGATTGGTAAAGCTAGATTTAATCTAATGCAATCCGGTCCATGGAACATCCTGCCATCTTGCCACGCCACACCTACGTTCCATCCCTTTTTCAGAACTTCTTCAATATCCTTCCCATGCTTTTTACACCATTTTCTCACAATCCACAAAGAGCATATAAGTTCCTTCCGGCCTAGACACCTCTACTCCTTCAAAATGCTCTTTTTATAAAAATTTACTGCATAATTAATATTACCGGTGATTACTTGACAGAGCTCATCCAACCATTCTTGTCCCTCAGGTGAATAAGCACCAATTAATGCATGCATAGATAAGACGTTCATGTCATTATAATGCGGTTTAGAGGACTTCAGCTCTTACTCTATCTCTTAATGTTTTTGTTATAAATAATGTGATAAGATCCAACAAGCCCCGCTAAGTTGAGTCTTACTCAGGGCATACAGAGCAACAACATGCTCTCTTGCCCAGTTATTGACAGAATGTGTCGGTATGTGTTTATAGCCATCCAAAATAATGTCTGACCATATTTCATCAGCCACAACCGTCACATCATACTTTTTCATATATTGCCATTGCCTTTGAGTATTTCCTCTCTCTCCCAAACTCGACCGCATGGATTATGAGGGGAACGAAAAATAGCAACATGGATATTATTTTCTTTAATTTTCTTTTCCATATCGTCATAGTCCATTCGCCAAACACCTTGATCGTCTTTATAAAGAGGGCTATGAACAATGTTAAATCCGTTGTTTGTCAAACTCATGGTAAATCCAATGTGGGTCGGGCTATGTACCACACCCCATCTCCCGGAGATGCATGAAGTTAAAACAGAAATCACACCACCTAATACACCATTTTTCATATCCAATATACTCTTTCTTTAAACCACTTACACCATTTCTAATCTCATGCCACTTTATAATACTCTCTATAGTATTCTTCGCTAGGTACAAAGTATCCGAAAGCGGGATGCTTCACTCTTTCTATAATTGCGTCCTGAATACATGGTGCTGTAGGAAAATTCATATCCGCAACCCACATCGGAATTACATCAAATCCCTCTTCCGGTTTCTCCGGTGCAAATCCCGGCCATGTCCCTAAACCATCTACTGCAATTGCATCTTTTCCATGCCTATCCATTAGTGAAGTAAAGTCAAATTTCATATCTATCTCCTTTTTTCTCTCGATGTATCACTGTCTTATAATCATTTTCCTCAGAAAATTGCGCTTATATTTCACATTACTCTTACGTGCTATTCTTTCGATCACAGTGTTCAGACAGCTATACGAAATTCTAAATACAATCTTTTAACACTCTCTCCACATTTTTATGAGAAATCTTTTCAAGTTCTTCCTCTGAAAATCCATTTTTTGATAAACTTGTATAAAGGTTCAGTAATTTTTCTATTGAATCTATTTCCAAATTTCCATTAATACCATCCAAATCTGTCCCAATTCCCAAGACATCTATTCCCGCAACATTTCGGATATGTTTGCACATCACTACCATATCTGAAATAGCACTTTTCTTTTGATCAGGATTATCCGTTCTTAAAAACTCAGTCCCCAGATTCAGCCCATAAACACCACTCTTGTTGCCAGCGCTTTTTAACATATCATCGGTCAAATTTCTTGGATGATTACAAATTGCTCTGGCATTGGAGTGACTTGCAATAAACGGTTTTTTAGACAGTTCGCAAACGTCCCAAAATCCGCCATCCGATAAATGACTCACATCAATTATCATTCCTAAATCATTCATGACAGAAATCGCTTCTTTTCCAAAAATTCGTCAAACCTTTTTCCATGATTTTCTTGTCTGCAGAATTGGGGGCCCCAAAACAATTTTCATAATTCCATGTGAAGTTTAGTGCGCGCACTCCTTTGTTATAAAATTCTTTCAAGCGTTCCATATCGCCATCTACCATCACGCCATCCTCCATAGAAAGAAGAAGACTGATTTTTCCGGCTTTGCAATTTTCTTCTAAGTCCTTTTCATTCAGAAGAATCCCCACTTCAGACGGATAACGCTCAATCGTATTTTTTAAATATTTTTGACAAACGGAAAAATACTCCTCATTCGTCATTGGATCTTTTCCAAAAACGATACCCATCCTGTGGTAATATGAAAATGGCAAAGAATTGCGCTAATGCATCAGCCTGTTTCAGTCGACACACGTCCACTCCCCCGGTGAGGTTATTATACAGGTCTGCGTCCTCCCCTTCCTCTATTCCGAGGAGCATCAAGGTATCACAATGCATATCTATCGTTTTCATTCTTTTTTATCCTCCTCTTTCTTCAAATCGGAGCGATACTGAATATATGCAATAAATACACAAAGCCCCACTGCAAAAGCCATCCCCCAGCCGAACATATACGGGAATATCTTATTGCATACATACCAGACAACTACCGCAGTTATAATATATTTTCCAGCTGTAGGAATAAAAGACACTCCACCATGTCCCATGATATTCATTACAATCATGGCAGCAAGCATGGAAACCACAACAAAGCTAAATGCGCCTGTAATTACAGCCGGAATTACTTTCAAAACCAAGTCTCCCAAAAGTACAATCAGTAACAGAATAATCAAATTCACTACAACCGAAGCTGTTATACCAACAATTGTTATAATTTGCCCCCTCGGAGTCGAAGCATCTGCTTTCATATCTTTTTGTACAGTGGACGCTACAGGAAAACGCATTGCTCCCCACATTACCCGAAAGATATGAAATATATGTACTCGGCTGATCCTAAAACGGGCCAGTATGCTTCGGTTCTGTCAGCCACATTCCAATTCCTATAGAAAAACTCCGGCAATACCGCCCAAATATATTTCAATAGGCAATGTAACCTTTGACTAGAATAAAATACAGAATTGGTGCAAAACTAAGGAGCAAAAGCAAAAAGCATAGTTACTCTTCCTATGTGGTGTACATTTTAATAAATCCATTCTTGTAATCTTTTTCCAAACTTTCACCCAAATTATTATTGTCCTTTGCATTTGTATCGATATTATTTTCCATGTTTATTCTCCTCAACAATGATTTTGATATCGCAATTAAACTTTCAAGTTAAAGACTCGAATCATTACTTGGTCATTAATATAGTAAACACTTGTCCAAACAACATTCCAAATAGCATGGCAATACCCAGCCCCATAGAAGATAAGAAAAGAACTATTTATTTTTACTGATTTTCTCCACAACATAATAAGATATTCCGGCACCTATTGCCGCTACAACTGAGGCTGTTTTAGAGAAGTAATCGCAAACACTATACCCAAGTAAGCCAAACATTGCACTTGTACTAAGGTAAGGCATAAAAGAAATATGCTTCTTTTTTTCTTTACTTTTTCCAGCAAGGTATCCATTGGCTTAAGCATAATCATAGTGTTTATAAAATAAGGTGCGGAACCTAATACCATGCAGAACAGACAAAATGTGAATATCGATTCAGTAAAACCTTCCCCACCAATTTGCACTCCTGCAGCTGTTGATGCAATATTTGCCATATACAGCTCCCATAAAAGGTGCACCTATACCCCACAACGCATAAATGTTGCAGCAGGTCCAACCATGGCAATCAAACTAAGAGCAACCACAATAGAAGCAAAGGAGGGACCAATTGCCGCAATCATTCCTGTTCTTTGAGCAGATTTCAGCTCTTCCTTTGTCACTAGCTTATGCTTTTCGTTAAAAGCGTAGCGCAAGTCGAAGAAATAAAAATGATTGCACTAAAACAAGTGAAATGAGAATTGCAGCAAAAACCCAGATTGTTCCATTCATTTTTGAATCGTTTCCATAACTTCATCCTTTCTATATATACATATTTTTATGTAATAAAAAGCATTGCTTTTTATTGGGTTCTAAAGCATTTTTAGTTCTAATTCTTATATCAAATTATATTAAGGTATTTTTATTATTAAGTACCTTAATAGTTTGATTATAATGTAAATATCTAAATAGTCAAGATTTTATTCGCTATTATTAATAAGTATTTTTGTTTTAACTATAAAGCTATAAATAGTATACAAATATTCTTATTAAAAAGAGCCCATCGAGCATAAATGCTTTGGGACTCTTCTTTTAAATCTCTTCAATTCCTAAAAATCTTGATAGAATCCAGGAATTGGAAAGATTGCATTTCCTTTCTTTATATCATGCTTATATGAGCAATTTATTCTTTTTGTATCTCTACAAAGATTCTAATTTTTCTTCTGTGAATTCTTCTAAACAGCTCTGAAAAATAGGCTTTACACTCATTCGTAAATAATTGATGTCCCTCATAGACTTTTTCCCAATATCTGTCAGCAAAAAGATTATACTTCCTATTATTCTGCTCATCTCGAACTTGTATCAACATCCCTCGCAACTTGCGAACAATCTGAAAGCAGCGCTAGTTGTATTGCCCTAAGCGTTCTGAAATTTCTGCATAGTTATTCCCGGGTTTTCAGCAATAATATCGATAAATTCTCCCTCAACCTGATATAGGCTACTTTCCCCATAATTATGAGGAATATCATCATAAGAACGCATTAATGCATATGCCTCATCTTGGGCCTTCCATATTTCATCTATAATTTTATCTCTATTCGTCTTTTTCACTATCAAACCCCTTCACAAAATATTGATCTATTTTTCCGAAGCAAATCATTCTCGATTAATAATTTTTCTTCATTTTATCCTAAGACTCACAAAAACAAGTGGTATATTATAACTTTTTCTACAAATACAAGACTGCCATATCGGTAATTTGACAGTTAAATCGTTTCAAAATCTCCTCAGACCTTGAAAAGCCTGTATTTTTTTGTCAAATTGTATCAAATATACACCGGCTATATTCGGCTATATATGGTGTAATGGGCGCATGGAGGGACTGCGTCATGAAAGTATCTGTATCAAAATCGAAAAATCAGACCATCTATTACCTGAGTAAATCAGTTTGGATAGATGGTAAATCCACTACAAAAACGATAGAGAAGATTGGTTTCGGAAGATGAACTTCTGAAGGTTTGCGGAGAGCTTTCTCCGCTGGAGTGGGCAAAGCAGTACGCTGCCAAACGCTCCGCAGAAGAAAAAAGCTTCAAAAAGACATTATGCTTAAGTATTCCTCTTCGACCTTGATTAAGAAAAGAAAAGCTGCCATAGCGTAAACGTAGGCTACCTCTTTCTGAAGGACATCAGAAAAACGTCCGAACGATCCCAAGCGTTTTATACGTCAGAATCACTGTACTTCTGACGGCGAGATTGCAGATAAAATGATCCCTTCGATAGATGAAGATGTTGCCACGGAAGAGGAACGTTATGACGGTTTCTATGCCGTATGCACAAACCTAGAAGATGACGTGGCAACGATTATAAGTATTAATCAAAAAGCGATGGCGGATTGAAGAATGTTTCCGGATTATGAAGAGTGAATTTCAAAGCCAGACCGGTATATCTCAGTAGAAAAGATCGAACCACGACACATTTGGTTTTAGAACAGATTACGAGATTGTATCTCAAAGAGAAATAAAAAAGATTTTAACCGCAACGAGAAAGTAGAAATATTGCTAGAATTCAAAAAGAAAACAAGAGCTCATAAATGGCGTAATTGCGCCGTTTACGGGCTCTTGACTCTTCTGCAACCTATCAAAGACAGGATTATATTATTGTTGTTATTGCAAGTATTTGCATTGTTTTTGTTATACATTTTTATAAAGCTTTGATTAGGATTATTTTAGCTTTGTACTCAGTCAACGCTTTCTCAATTTTTCAGCAAGATCGTCTGGTAGGAAAGATTAGTACTATCACAGATATCCAGAAAAAGCTTTGACTAGTTTTTCCAATACTCTACATAATCTATTTGGAAGGAATAGTCATATCCATCGAAAGCCCAGTCAGATAATTTGCCGACGACCACTCAATCGATTGCATACCTCGCATGCTTCCTTACTTAGCTAAATAGCTTCCTCTACTATTTTTCCCGTCCAGATTGCCAAATTCCTCTATGAATGAACTTGGATTAGAAAACACAGATTAAATACATTGCACTATAAAACATTTTTCCCGCTTAGATAGCACAAAAACAGACAGTACCCACTGTCTGTTTTAGACTCTGCACTAGTATATTTCCCGATTTATATCGTCTGTATTTACCCTTCTTCCCCTCTTTCTGCTTTTCATCATTTCCATCCGCTGCTTAATTTGAGGGACCGGCTACCTGAATTAAAAATTACCACAATTAAGATAATTCCTTTTACCGCATCATTGATTAAAGATTCATCTTTAAGGCGATAATGATTTTATCGATTACCGCATAGGAAAGAGAACGAATAAGATACCTAAGCATTTTTCCCTTTCACGTCCCGACATACTGATTCCGCCTAAAAACCACCGCCGCAATAGCATACATTTCAAAGCTAGACCCGGTAGTCGCTGGATCGGAAGAAGCATTCATCGCTATCCAGAAAAAGGAAGCCAGCCCCACCATTTCCTCCCGCAATAATGAAGACAAGCATTTTTCATAAGACCAACATTAATTCCGGCCATAAACGCACTCTTTGCACTGCTGCCGATGGCATATACCTTCTTGCCGAACTTGGTATCATTTAAAATATAAACAAATAGGACAGTAAACAGAATCAGCATAATCCCCCACAATCGGAAAGAGCAAAAATCTTTCCGTTTCCAAACTGATACATAGTTTGATAGGAGCTATGGCTATTAATCATTCTATAAACGGAGCTCCCTCCTCCCGCCAGCTTCTTATCGATGTTCTGACAAAAATATTGTGCGAATGAACGGTAGATCAGCATGGTAGCTAAAGTAACAATAAAAAGCCGGCATCTTTACAACCCCAACCAAAAATCCATTTTATTCCCCCACAGAACGCAGCAAAAGAAAACAACAAATCAAAAGGGTAAAAATATTGTCCGTGATATTAAAAACAATCGACAGGAGTAATCCGCTGACCAATACAAGCATTGATCCCACCGAAAGGTCAATTTCTCCGAGTGAGGCAAATCATCCCCATCTGAGGAAATAATGCCAATTACTGCCGAGTGTCTTAGAATATTCATAGACGCACTCATCGTCAAACCACTGCTCGTGAGTGCATAAACCGCAAAAATGATAAAAATACGAAAACAAAGCTATATCCTCGCCAAATTTTCGCAACTTTATCTCCCATAGTTTTTCCCCTTCATTACACTATGCCTCCTTTTTCGGAAACTGAATTGGTAGAGGGCCATCATCACTTTGTGCTCTTCAATTTCATCATGGGAGAGCACTTTCGATGATTCGTCCGTCAAAAAGATAACACAACTGTCCGCAACTTTTGCAATTCCGGAATTTCCAGAGTATTCACCAATATGGTCTTCCCTGCCAAGTCGAGAATCAGTTTATAAATTTCTGCCTTTGCTCCGACATCAATGCCCTGTGTCGGATTATCCAAACAACAGAATATCCGCATCAGTATTCAACCACCTGGCAATGAATACTTTTTGCTGGTTTCCTCCGGACAAGGAAGTGATGAGCATATCTTTTGGAATCCGCTTTGATATTCAAAATATGCATGATAGTATTCATATGCTTTCTTTTTCCGATTAATATGAAATGTCGAGCAGAAAGAGTTTGCTCGAAATATAGCATATTTTCCAAAAGGGACATATCCGGAATAACCGAATTCTCTTTTTCTGTTTGCCGGAAGCAATGCGATTCCTTCTTCATCGCCTGATGAACGGAACCGCTTTGCATCTTTTCCCCATGAACATAAACCTCTCCTCCCGTCTTTTCCATAATACCAAAAAGACTCTGAAAAAGTTCACTGCTGCCGCTTCCTTCCAGACCCGTAAAGCCGATAATCTGTCCTTTTTGTCCAGATTGATATCATGAAAGCCTTTTCCGCTGTAATGCTCCAACTTCAATACCGTATCACCGAGTTCCTCTCTCTTAAAAAATATCCGCATCGATATTGGATTGGCCAACCATTAGCTTCGTGACTTCATGCGGACTAGTCTCTGCAATCTTTCCGTTGGCTATATATGTTTCCATTTCGAAAATACCGTATAGGAATCACAATACGCAAAAATCTCAGGCATTTTATGAGAAATAAAGATAAAGGATATTCCTTTTTCTTCAGTTCCCCGACAATCTTAAAAGATGCTCAGTTCGTCATTATTTAAAGCGGTTGTCAGCTCACCAAAATTAACAACTTCGCCTTAAAAGAAAAGCGCCTTGCTTATCTCCAAAAGCTGCTTATCACTGGTCTTTAAATCTTCCACATGGGCAGTCGGATCAATCTTTACCCCAAGTCGATCAAAAAGTTCTCTGCATTTTTGAATCATTTCTTTCTTTTTCAATCGTCCAAAAACGATTTGTTATTTCTTTACAAGAAAAAAATATTTTCAAAGACTCTCAAGTCATTGAACAGGTTTAATTCCTGATGGACAAAGGCAATCCCAACTCTTCCGTTTTTCTGATGGAAGATTCTTTAGCTCTGACCGTCAAATAGAATGGTTCCCGCATCAAAAGGGATAGTGCCGGTAAGAGTATTCATCAGGTCGATTTCCCCGCACCGTTCTCCCCTAAAAAGTGCATGGACTTCTCCTCTTCTACCGTGAGTTGCACTTCTTTTTAAAACAGGGGACGCCGTTAAATGCCCTTACTAATTCCCCGCATTTCAAAAGAGACATATTTATCCCCCTTATTAGATAAGGCGGGCATTAAGCCTGCCTCATTTTATTCTTAAGCTATCCTACTAAAGAGTATATTATATTATCTCTTTAGTTAAACGACTTGAAATCCTTTACGTTTTCCTTTGTTACATTGACGCACTCAATAACATGGTCTTTTGTTACTTCTTACCCTCAAGATGATCCACCATATCCTGAATAGCGGTTTTGAATCATGGATGGAGAATAGGTTACGGACATTAATCCGCCCATCTTGGATACCAAATCTGATAACTGTCTCCGCGAATAGCGCTGTCACATATCTTCAATCCTCCACAACCTGTAATAAATGGCTTATTGGACAGGAACTGCTCTTTAACGGATTCGTCAATTCCTCCGCCATTCAGCGCTTCAATCATTCCATTACCAAGCTCATCGTCTTCCGCATAAATCCACCCATAATCTGCGTTTGATTTTTCTCCCAGAAGAGACTCAAAGGCTGTCTTTGTATCAGAGCGGCTCCAGTTCATTGCGCGGAACCAGTAACTTTTTCAAATCATCCTCAGTCCACTTTTTATCATCGCAATCTTTTTCCGTCATATTCCGCTTCTCCGATCAAATAGTCCGTAAAGCCCTTGTTTCTTAAAGTAACGGAAGAGGTGTCTCCCTCATAGACATACCTTGTCTCCGGGCTTTAATCCATTTTTCTACAAAGTATGCTGCGGACCAGCTTTTCCGATTCCCTCGTTATCTCCCTTAACATTGGAAACTGCCTTGTCGCTCACTCCGTCAATAATTCTATCAAATGCAACATAGGGGATACCCGCATCAATAATCTGTTGAATTCCGGATTGCACCGTATCATCGATAGGCTGAATGACAATGCCTTTTAAGCTCTTGTCTCCCTTTTGGAAATCATGTCCTCGATCTGATGAATCTGATAGGGATGCGTCATCACAAGTAATCACCTCAGCAGTATATTTTCCTTCTAATATTAATCTCTTCGGCCTTTTCTTTTGCAAAGGTAGCTACTGCACTCGGTCAGCCATGATCTTTCGGGCGGTAAGAATCACAATATGGCCGCCTTCCACTTCTCCTGCTTTTCTGTACCTGACCGCTTCCGCCTTTTTCTGTACCACAGCTTCCGCCTTTGTGGTTTCTAAATTCATTTTAGCTCCTGAGCCGCATGCCAGTAAGGTGCCCGCCATTGCTCCGGTCAGTAATAATGATAATGCTTTCTTATCATCGTTTTTCCTCCTTAGTATATTGAAATAAATTAACTTACAAAAAGTTCCATGTAACGTTTCGCTTGGCGTATACTGTCCAAATTCTTTCCTTACTTCCTTCAAGGCATAGTCTTCGATTTCGAACAGGCATATCCTTCATATCCAACCTGCGTAAGTTCCGGAAACAAAAATCGCCCAGTTCACATCTCCCAGTCCGGGAATCTTTGGCTCCATATAACTAAGCGGGTAGCCAATACCCCCATATTCAGCGAGTTTCTCTTTCTTTAACCAGTGTCCTTAAAATGAACATGGAAGATTTTATCATAAAATCTCGCACCGCCTTTACATAGTCCATTTTGTTGCCACACAAAATGGGAAGGATCAAAGTTCAGACCGAAATGGTCGCTTGGTATCATTTCTCAAATACTTGCCTCAGATTGCCGGAGAATACATCAAGTTCTGTCCTCCCGGCCACTGGTCCTGTCCAGCATCAGGCAATTTTTCAATCACCAATTTTGACATGGTGTTCTTCCGCAAAATGAATGATTACTGACCAATGGCTTTGTACCAGCTTTTAGAATTTCCCTCAACACTTTTCGTCTGATCTCTTCCGATAAAGGTAGTCACCAGACCAACACTCCAGCATTTCCGCTGCCACAATAACCTTCTTTAAATGGGCAATATTTTGTTCTCTTCTTAGCGGATCTAAAGTATTGGGATGGTACCTAGTGCTGAAATTTCACATTTCTTTTCGAGCAATATTCTTTTTATCTCCTTTGCTCTGGCTTCATCCGATGTTCCACATCAATGTGATGTACTCCACCGTATCTGCGCTCGCTCTTCTCTATCGACCAGCAAGCCACTTCTACGCAGGAGAGACCTTGTGGATGCTTCATCAATCACTTCTTCAAAAAGCTCCATCCATCCAATATGGCTGTCAAAGTCCCAGCTTCAACTCTTTCTCCTTTCCTTATTACAGTTCTATCCTCTTTCCTCTTCGCTGGGAACGGATACTGGCAAATACCGCTTTCATGGCATTCAGCACGTCTCTTCCACTGATTTCCGGTTCAATACCCTCCATGTGACCGCACAAACTGATCAATAATACCTGTCGAAGTCTGCTTATCATTGGTTTTGAATCCGGTCTGCTTCATAGTTTTATTTTTCGCCGTTTCGAAGTACACCTTGATAGAATATTGGGGGTCATCATAAATTTTTCATAATCGCTTTGCTTCATAGCACTGTCGAATTGTCTTCTTCTCCATAGTAGGTCCAACTCGCCGTCATCGTTCCATATGTGCCGCCATCCATTTCATAGATGCATATGGCATTATCATCTACACCGGTTAACTTTCCACTATAATCCATCTTATCAAGCGTTTTGATTTTAGCCGTTGTCGCTATTACTCTGATCCAAGATATTGGATTAAGTCCGTCTTATGACACTGATCCGCATTTGCGCCGCATAGCAGATTTTGTTCTGTCAAAAAACCAGGTAGCCGCGCCCGGATCGATGCTCCACGTCTCAGGACCGCCGTGCCCGAAGCTTGTTCGAAAAAGTCAAAACCTCTCCTATTAAGCCTTCTTTCCAAGTTCCTTAGCTCGAATATCGCTTTGTAGTCTTTGGTTTTGATCGATAAACAGTTTCTTTCCCAGCTTATCACTTCATGAACCATCGCTTCACAATCTTCAAGCGTAGTCGCCATCGGCTTTTCGCATAAAACATGCTTTTCCGGCCTGTAGTGCTTTGATACTTGCCTCTGCATGCCCAATATTCATAACACATACACTAACAGCGTCAATTTCCGGATTGGCCAGCAGTTCGTCTAAGCTTTCATAAGCCTTTCCACAAACTCGATCTGCTAAGGCACTCGCTCTTTCTTGGTTCAAATCATAATACCCTACAACTTCCGTATGCGGATTCTCTTGATATTCCGGAATATGCGAACCTGCGCAATCTTTCCACATCCTATTATTCCGATTCACTGACTTACTCCCCACCATCCTTTTCTAGAAACTTTTTATAGAAACGAAGTTTTTCATGTAAATATTATTCGCATAAGTTTCCTATTGCAAGTTTCTTCTATAGTTTAGATAAATTTTCAGCTTTATTCACTCTGATTATGTAGTGATTTTGTTCATTCTATCTTTATTGTTGATTTTATTTCTGAAATTTTTCATCGAAAATGATTGTTTTATTTGATAGATTGTTTTATACAATGAAATTAGGGTAGAATCTTAAGAAACACTATAATTCTTCGCTTCTTATCTGATGCGTTTAATTGGAAAAGTTTTATAGGAAAAAGAAAGGAACTGTATGAAACAAAAAAAGATTAGAACATCAGATATTGCGAAGCTGGCGGGTGTTTCACCTGCAACCATTTCCAGAGTTTTAAACCATAGAGAACTTGTAAAGTCCGAAACCATTGCTATTGTCGAGCACGCAATGCGAGAGCTTGGTCTTTCATTACCTCCTTCCGTTTCAGAAAAGAAAAACAGAAAAGAGGTCATTCTTGTCAATTGCCCCAAGGAACAAATCCATTTTACGAAGAAGTCATTTTCGGAGTGATTACTTCCGCAAATGCTCATGGTTTCTATACGTTACTAAATTACAGTCCACTGAATAGGGGAACAATAGAAGACTTTCTGGAATTAATTCATAAAATCAAGGCTTCCGGCGTCATAACGATGAGTCCTCTTTCCACCGAGCTCCTAAAGACTATCACAAAAGAAGTCCCTCTCGTGCAATGCTGTGAATATAACAAGGACTCCGATTGCCTCCTATGTCAGTGTGGATGATTTTCTGCTGCCGAAAATGCCGTATGCGTTACCTCATTTTCCTGCGGAAGAAACAAAATTGCCATCCTAAATGGGCCCTCTCAATATAAGTATGCAAAAGAACGACTTGCCGGTTTTCAAAAGCAATGGAAGTAGCACAACTTTTTGTCCCTTCCTCTTGGATTGTAAATGTCCCTGAAATAAGCTACACGATGGCCTACTCTATCGTTACGCAACTTCTTGCATCCGAAAATAGGCCAAATGCCATATTTGCCGCGTCCGATGTCCTTGCAGCAGCAATTATAAACGCCGCTAAGCATTACCATATCCGCATCCCAAATGATTTGATGGTCATCGGCTTCGATAATATCGATCTCTGCCAAATAACACGCCCTACCATCACTTCCTTCAATCAGCCAAAACAGCAGCTGGGATTTACCGCTTGCGAGATTCTCGTAGAGAATATTTTAAGTTCAGGCCTTTCTCCGCACTCCATGATTCTCTCTACAGAATTAATAATCAGAGAGTCTACTGCGGTACGCCATCTAAACGAGATACCGCACGCTTTGACCGATACTCGTTATGAATAAAAGGAATAACACTTCCGAAAAATGGAAGCTTTTCGGGAGTATTTTGAAATATGGCAATTTTAGCAAAGCTAAGCTATTTCATAATTCTCTTTCTCTAATTACATCTAAGACAGTACCGATCTCTATATTCAAACAATGCACACAATTCGATCCTTTTTCTTGAATTTGGTTCAGGTATACCGTTAAGCTTTCAGCTTTCAGCTGTAATTCTTCAATCGAGAATCAACGGAAGACCTGCAGACTCGATCCTCCTTTAATTCATAATAGTGCCTATGTTTTAGGGTTTATCAAATCCCAGTTCTGTAACAACCGCTGCAATTGTCTCCCCGGGTTCACATACTGTTTGAACCCGCTTTACTATTGTGAGGAATTCTTCACGTATAATCAGTACTGTAACAATGGAAATTGCGGCTGAAGCCGCAACATCTGATCCTCCACCCAATCCCCCATCATATTTCCGGTAATGCCGGTTAGAATATTAACATTGAATTCCGTATCTATTTCCAATGCTCCGAGTATACCAAAAATCCTCTTTATTAAGAAATCCCCCTTAGTAAAAAGCATTGGCATAGTCTGCATTATCAATCCTCAACAACGCCCGGACGAGTAGAAAAAGCTTTTGATGCAATTTCATCAAAAGACTGGCTGCACATAACCGACCGAACCAAACCTTTATCATACATATCTATAATCACCGAAGGAATACCGCCAAGTGCAAAGCTTGCTTTTATCCCCTCTCTTCCATCTTGGAAGCCAAATAGTTTGTTGTTGCAATCGATATTGCACCGGCTCCCTGTTTGAAAAAGAGAATCCGTTCTGAAATCGACGACTCGATGCTATTAAATCCGCACAACGCTTGGCAATAACCAAATCTCTGGGTCTCTTACTTTGACGTGTTGCTCCCGATCCGATTTTTCAGAATCACCTATCGAATCCACTTCTACAACATAATCTACATACTGTTGCGATATGCTCGTTGGAATGCGGGGATACTCAACAAGATTATCTGTCACAACCACCACACAGCGGGCATTCATCGCATCTGTAAAGGAATACCCCAATGCTCCGCGCATTCTTCCCTATTTGTCCGGTACAATTCCCAAAAATCATCCGCTGCAGAAGCTCCGATAAACGCCCGCATCGAGTTTAAGCTCTCCCGCCTCAATAGCTCTTGGCCTGGGCCGTGAGGACGTAAAATTACCAGCTCTTCCAGTGCTCCTTGCAAAATCGCGTCCCCCAATTCCCCCTGATTCCGCTCGCCTCAATTCTTGTAATTGTTCCATCCTTAATGAAATCAACTATAGATGATTCATCCAGGTTTTACGACTGCACTGGGCGCAAAGCAAAGATTTTTATTCCCAGCTCTTTTATGACCGTTAATACTTGAGGAGATAATCTTATCCCTTCCCGAAAGCAATGATGAAACGATATCGTCATTTCCATCCTTCAGCCCTGATGCCTCTACTGCTGTTCGTAAGTTTGGCAAAAGCTTCTTCTCTCCGAGCTGTAATCTTCTCATAACTCTTTGGCTGACAACAGGATATGGAGAAGGAGGAGTAGAATGAAAAAGCATCTATATAAGGCTTCACGATATAATTTCCAATTTTATCCGGAAGCTCACGACCGATTCCATTAATCATGGCAAAATTCCTCCTCACTTAACAGGCCTATCCTTCCCGCTTTTTGCAATGCTACGTTTCAGCTTGTTTTTCCATAGCTTTATCTTCATCACTCCTTCTAATAGTCCTACTCCTTTATTCTCATTTTTCAATTGAGTAAGCATTTCAAGGATTTTTATCGCTTTGGTGATTTCATCTTGTGTTGGCGCCAGAGCTTGATTGACTATCTCTATCTGAAAAAGGATGTATACACGTCTTCCCGTCAAATCCCTAAGTTTTTGTCATCAGTAAATCTTTTCTTAGACCTTCTCCATCACCGATATCACCGCAAAAACGCTATCAATCGCTAAAAATTCCCGCCGCTCGGCATGCGAGCAAGAGTTCATTCCTTGCATGAAATATTTCCCAACCATCTTTAGTTCTTGAAGCGCCTATACTGCTTGTATAATCTTCCGCTCCGAGTGCCATTGCTTCTACTCTTGGGAGCGGCTTTTGCAATCTCTCTGGCGAAAGTATCCTAAATAAGACTCAATATTGCACCAAATTTTAATCTCTTCTACAGGAAGCCCCGCTGCCTTCTCGATTGCCGTTATTTTTCTATCAACTGCTTCGATTTCTTCTACTCGTTCAACTTTTTGGAATTCGAGATCGCATCCGGTCTGGCCCTTACAATAGCTTCCAAGTCTTCATCTATTTCATGCAGAATATATTCCGTTCACTCTCACAATAACATATTTGTTTTCGGTCTTTTGCGCACAGCAGACATCAGTTGTCTTGCCGCATCCTTTTTCTGTCTTGGATACCGAATCCTCTAAATCATAAACAATACAATCCTCATCATATATATGGCGAACCATTCTTGAGGGGCTGTTCCACCAACATATAGAGAACTTCTAAACACTCTTGGAGCTTGGCCATTCACTATTTTATTTACCGGCTTCCCTTTTTGAATGTCTCTTTTCCAGTCAAAATGTATTTCCGCGGCACGACAAATAGCCGTGAGACATCTTGCTTCAACAACGAAATCAAGAGCACCCTGATCCTGTACATTTTAAAATAGCCCACTCGATTTTCCATCTCTTTTCAACGTTGTATAAATCCTATTTTCAATAGCTTTTTCCAAACACTTTCTTTAGCGGACTAGTACATTAATTTTCAATGCCCTCTTTCTGATTAGGAGATATGTATTTGGATATCTCCCGAGTCCATCGTCCGGCTACAGCTTCTTTCTTCAATTCCAACATAATCACTCCCCAACACGAAAAAGCTCATTTCCCTAATGAATGCATTAGAAATATAAGTTCATTTATCTTTTTACAAAAACCTGTCATGCATACAAAAAGGGATATGAATGAGCATATCCCTCTTTTGTGTTTTTAGCTAAGCGTTATTTAACCTTTCAAATAATATCCGTTATCTTCTCTGCATAATCTTTTATATCTATTCCTTTGGTAAATTGCAGGCATGTCCCAGAAGGAAATCTTGTTTTTCAATCAATGATCCGGAATGTTATGTGCCCCCATATTTAGCCCCCAGGATTGCTCCCGCGATAGCTCCAATGGTATCCGCATCACGCCCGAAATTACTTGCAACGATAACACCCTTTCGAAAATTATCGTGAACAGCTTTCAGACAGATGAATGAAGATGGCAGTGCCTCTGCTGTTGTCGCCCTACGCAGATGTTCTTAATTCATCATGCAACTCCATCCATGCATCAGAAGACTTCCTTCATGCTTTTCAAGAATACGATAGGCTTCCGTTAAATTCCTATACAGCCAGGACTCTTCCGGAATAACAGCCATTACAGAATCAAGAATTTTCCTCTATCGTACCGTCAACCATTGCGACACAACGGCTACCGCGCTACCGCCTGCGCTCCCCAGACCCCATCTCTGAAATGGCTTATTTCCGACTCAATACGAGCATATTCACTCCGCCTTTACGGGGTCTCCGCACATAAAATGCCAGATTGGCCCAATCCTCATACAAGCATCCATCACTTTGATGAAAGGTATTATACTTCCCCGAGAGGGGGACGAATCCCTTTTCTAAGGTTTGAGCAGCCTCCACTTCTGACGCTCCACCTCTTTTATATTCATCTTGGCTTACCATCTTCCATCAGGACTTAACACACTCTTCCATGGTAAGTTGTCCATGGCATCGAATGATTGTTTTTGCCGTAAGGAGGGCGAATTCCGTATCATCCGTACTCCAAGAGGAACCTTTATTGAAATCTGTAGTAACCTGATAATTCGCTCGATTGTCTGCCATTCTGGCCGCGTCACCAAATGAGTCGCCTATAGCAATTCCTATCAGGGCGCCATAGACTTTATCAAACACGCGCTCTTTGTCAGAGATGAATTCAGTTCTGCCTAACATATTCTCTCCTAATCTCTCTTCACTAAAACCAAATGGTTTTATTTCCTATTTGAATTTCTCTGCCAGAATGAAACTCAAACGCATCACCGCCAGCTTTATTCCACTCCTGTACAAATTTATCAAAATCATCAACAGGACGTTCCCCGCACTATATCGGAGGCGTATTCATTGTAAAGATTATTCATTGCATCACTGTGCCGCCATCTCTTCCGGAATCAACAAATTGTGATCCAAAACCATGTATTCCTTGACTTTGTCTAGGGAATCCTGCGCTGCAGCACTAAGTACCAGTTCCTTTAAGGAAGGGTTTTCAGGATTAAAATGATTGGTAGTATCCCAGAATCTTGCCCACCATCCGGCAAATGCATCCGTAAAAAACAATAGTATTATCTTCAATCGTATATTGTTTACCCTTCTACTCCAACCTTATCCAATATACGTCCTTCGGGACTCGCCATAAAATCAGAAGCGCTGCCGCAGCCTGCTTATGTTCATCGTCCGAGTTGGCATTTTAAAAGCAAAGCCTCTTCCTTCTTTCGTGACATCAATAGAAGTATAGACTGAGATACCCCTTTAGCCGGAGGAAGAATCAAAAGTTCAGCCTCTTTACCATTCGTTTGAACACTCTTAGTGTTATATACCTGAATTACTCCACCGGCTGTTCCGCAAATAATTCCGGTTTTTCCATCATAGAATTTCTTTGTTCCATAACATCCCATGTGTCTGTCAAAAATTCCGGATCCAACAAACCATTTGCATACAGCTTCGCATAAAAATGCAAAGTTTTTCTTTCTCCGCTTTACTTGCCTTGGAAAAATCCACTTTCCATCTTCCTCTATGCAAGTTCCGGTCACCCCAAATGCATGGTTAAATATACTATTCAACCGATCAAGGAACCATCCATATCTATGGCATACTTTACAAGCCCCTTTTGAACCATTTCTTGGAACATGGCATAATAATTATCTACCGTCGGATCCGCTACAAGCGCATCATACGTACTTAGCTGTGCTGCTATCCGAACGAGATCGCCGGTGTTGATACACGAGGAGGTGCCAGCCATAGTAGATATGGATAATTTTTCATCTTTTCAATATTGGATTCATCCATCAGAGACGGATATTTTGCTTCCTTAATATAGGGCGTCAATCTTCAATCAAGCCTTGTGCAGAAACCGCCTGGTCTCCTCCTGAAAATAAATCAAATCCGCATCTACTTCTCCGTTCATAACCGCCATGTAGCATCGCTGTTTTATAGCTGTCTGCCGGTGGCTCTCCTCAAAATAGCTTAATGTACTGTCCATGTACAGCCATTTTTCTTCTATGGCCTTGGTTAGAGAAACAACATCTTCTTCATCCGGAAAGACATCCTGTACCACCTTTACTTCCAACAGGCTCATCTTTCTTTCCAATCGCCTTCCACCCGTCCGCGTCGCTGGAAGCCTCCGTGCTCTCCTCTGCTTTTGGATTCTGTTTCCGCCGGAGCTGTTGTCGATTTTTGGGAACTGCTTGCATCCCGCCAATGATACGGCGGTAAATGCAATTGCCATCATCATGGCAACACTTCTTGTTTTTCATCATTGTCCTCCTTTAATATCTTATCCTTTCACTCCTCCTGCAAAGATGTCGCTTGTTATAGAACCTCAGTACAGCAGGATAAATCAGCAAAATGGGAATGATTGCCACAACAATGGTTGAATATTGCAATGCAGTATAATCCAGCTTTGCCAGCGCATTTAGTGAGTTCATAGATTCTGCGTACCAATCAATGTTGTGATATCACCGGAAACTACAAACTTTCTAAGTGTACTTGTAAAAGAGCACTTTGAAATCTTAGAAATATAAATACCCGAGCGGTAATACTCATTTCCACCTAGTACCGCATAAAAACATGGTAAGTGTTGCTATTCCCGCCTCTGCAAGCGGAGAAATAATCTTCCATAAAATCTACAAGTGTCCGCTATCCATCTCAGCCACTTCCGTCAATTCTCTGGGAACCGCTTCAAAGTATCTCATTAAAATAACAAGGTAGTATACATTTACAGCCTGGGAAAGTATTACCGACCATTGACTCCCCATAAGTCCAAGCTTCCGAATAACAATATACTCAGGAACAATACCGGGATCGAAAAAGCATCATAACTATAAAGAAACTCATCAAAAACTTCTTGCCACCTACAAGTTTAGGGCGGGTCAAAAGCGTAAGCAGCAGTGATTGTCAGCGTCATATTAAGTAAGCTCCCTATCAATGTTATAAATATGGAATTAAATATTGAGGAACAAATTTTTATTGCCAAAAATGACCTGATAATTAATCAGAGAAAATCCTCTAGGAATGATTTCCAAAGCCGGACATTTCTGTCGAGCGCATAGGGTCAGATAACGATCTTGCCAGAATATGCAGTAACGGAATAAGCATTGTTAAAGTAAACAAAAATAAAACTGCCGCAAAGAAGAAGCTGTCCAATTCCATAATGTTTTTCTCATTTTACCACACCTTTACCGGTCATGGATATGATATGAGTTATATAAACAAGAATCACTCCTACCGTTCCTTTTTAATAAGGAAATCGCTGGTTCCAATAGAGTACTGCGCATTTTTCAATACCAATTCTGTTAATGTATGTGTCCAGAATATCAATGGAACTGTTTACCGCCGCATTTGAAAAATTATAAACTTGAGTCGAAACCTGCGGACATAAAAAGAAAACCCTAAATTCAGAATAAACATGGTTGTCATCGGCACAAAGTAATTCAGGTAGGACCACATAGAGGATAATGTCTTTACGATTTGCTCATCTATCTTCGCGGCTTCCGTTAAGGTTGCATCAATCCCAATAATGGTTGTGAAGTAAATAATAGGAATCCCATCCGAGACTCCTCCACCCTCACAATCATTAAAAATCCACCGAGATGGCCTTCTTACTCAGTCAATAAATCTACAGGTTCTAAACAAAAATCCGCGAATTTCATTTAATCCTCCCTGGCTAGACGGGCCAAAAAGGAGAGCCAGATTCCCGCAATTACGACCCAGGAAAGAAAATGCGGAAGATAGGAAATAACCTGAACATACTTCCTAAACGAATAAGAGCGAAGACTCTAGTCAGCAACAAACAGCACAAACAGACACAGAAAACAAACAAAGAACATACTTCATAAAACTGATAATCAGCGTATTCTTGAGAATGTCAAAGAATGCAGGTGTAGAAAAATAATCTTAAAATACTTCATGCCAGCAAAAGACCAGCGCCTTTCGCCTTATAATCATAAAATACCAATCTCATGTTTAATATTGGCCATACTCGGAATATACAAAAAATATAAAATCGTAGGAGTAACATAAGGTAAAGAATCCAGTCTTTCTTTATTTGCTTCCAACGTTGTACTCGAAACTCACATTATCTCTTGAGTTGCATTTTTCACCTCTAAGCCGTTAGTGGATTCTCTTTTATTCAAAGAACTGTTCTTTAATATCGCTCACCCAACATTTAGGGTTTTATTTTCTCAAATAGAAACCGCTTTCTTTATTCCCATACTATATAGCAAAAGCCGAAATATCATGTCAATATGCACAATTTTTATTTATAACTCAAAAATATAGTCATTTTCTTGTCTTTGTGGTTTCACGAATTCACTAATTGAGGTTCCCGACAGTATGTGCCAGATGTCACCTTTTCTCCTTTAATTGCATGAATCAACTGTTCCGAAGATGGTAAGCCATATCATAATGCGGTTTAGAAATGGTTGTAAGTGGCGGATGAAAGACAGAAGAAAGAGCAATATTATCAAATCCTACAACTGCTTTATCCTCTGGGACCCTAATTCCTCTCTCCGTCAATTTGAAACGACGCCATATGGCTATTAAATCACTCCCCGTCATGACGGCATCAAACTCTACCTCTTTCTTTAACAAAAGTTCTATGGCTTCTCCTCCAAACTCAACAGTATAGTCTCCATACAGTACCAAATCCGGATCAAATTTTATCTTGGCTTCTTGAAGTGCTTTCTTATATCCTCTAAGTCTCTGCATTGCTCGAAATTTCCGCTTTTCCTTCCAAATAGGCTACTTTTTCCTTGCCTCGGACAAGAGATAGTTCGTCGACATAAATCCGCCACTTTCATTATTACCTGTAATACTCACCACACTGAGAGAACTGTCAAACGATCTTCCCAAAAGCCCTAATGGTACCTTATATTTTTGAAATCTTCCGAGAATATACTATTACTCACGCCCTGAACAAAGAATAATTCCGTCCACCCTATTATCAATCACTACGAAGAAGCTGTTCCGCTTCCTTCTCCGGATTATAGTCCGAATTTCCCAAAAATAACCGAATACCCAACCGAATCCATATAATCTATAATGCCGCGATAACCTTGGGATAAAAAGAAATTAGAGACATCCGGCACGATAACTCCCCTACAGTTGAAGATCTCGCAGTTGCTACCCCTCTGGCCAATATATTCGGACGATAATTTAATTCTTCTGATTACTTTTTGTACTCTTTTTCTTGTTTTCTTGCCAACACCCTTCGTTTTATGATTTATAACTCGAGATACTGTTGCCTTTGAAACATTACAAATACTGGCAATTTCCTCTATACTGTATTTATTAATATTTTTCTCATGAAAGCTCCTTTTTCTTTGCATGAATTCACTTGAAAATCATTTTTCAAAGTTTATAATCCGAGTAACCAGTTACTCTAATTATAAAGATTAAACCAATACAGCACAATCTATTTTTCATTTTTCAATATCCATTCAATACAACGATATATAAACAACATTCAAGGAGGAAGAGAATGGTCAATAATTATACAGAAAAGGTATACGCTGGTTTCCTGGGCATGAATATCGTGTATTCGTTTTAGGGGCACCGTGGGAACCTACGATTTGGACCTATGATAGAGATCCAAAAACTTATGGAGAAATCCATAATTACATCAAGGAATACAAAAATTTCGCGGCAGATGACGACGCAAACGGTCCGGTATTCTTTCTCCGTGCTCTTCTTGACGATGCCGCAAACAGGAATATTGAACCGCAGGATATTGCCAGAGCTTGGCTTAACTACACAAGAGAAGGCAAAGGGAATGTTCTGGTGGGGAGGATACGGTATAAGCACGGAACATACCGCTTATTTGAATCTTAAATCTGGCATCCCCGCTCCGCAATCCGGTTCTATAGAGCAAAATGGGATTGTCCTCGCAGAGCAAATCGGAGGACAAATTTTTATCGATACATGGGATTTGTCAATCCCGGAAATCCCGGAAAAGCAGCCGATTACGGAGAAGCCGCAGCCAGTGTTAGTCATGATGGAAACGGTATTTATGGGGGCTCGATTTATGTGTGCCGCAATTTCACAAGCATTTATCTCTTCTGATATTCTCCAAATCATAGAAACCGGTTTAGCGGAAATCCCCCAAAAACTGTACCCTACTATAAAATCGTAGAGTCCGTCATGGCGTTCCATAAAAAATCCCCTAAAGACTGGAGAGACTGCTACCGGTATTTAGTCGAGGAATGGGGGTATGATCGTTATCCGGGAGTATGCCACATCATCCCCAATGCTGGTGTATGCATTATGGCTTTGTTATATGGGGAGGGCACTTTGATAGAACTATAGAAATTGCAACCATGGCAGGCTGGGATACGGATTGCAATGCAGGAAATGTCGCTCCATACTTGGTGTCTTTTGCGGTTTAAAGGGAATTCCGCAAAATTACCGCTCGCCCATCAATGATGGAATTGTACTCTCAGGCATCTCCGGCTATTTGAACAATCTTATTATTCCTGATTATGTAAATGAGTTGGTTCAACTAGGATATCGTCTTTCCGGAGAAAAACTTCCTTCGAATAACAGGGCATATCATTATGATCCAAAATCAATCCATTTTGATTTTTGAACTTCCCGGAAGCACTCATAATATCCGTATTTCCACCCCTACCTCTGTCGTATACAGCAAACAGAAGATAAGGCATTTTTCCGGGAAAGGCTCTCTTTCTATTTTTAGTTGATCGCTTTGTGCGGTAACCAGTGTCGCATATTTTTATAAGCCCTTCTATAGTCGTGATGAGTTTTCCGACGAACGTTACAGTCCAGCCCTTTTCTCCCACTGTTTATAGCGGTCAAATCATGTCCTTTCAACTATTCTTAGAGCAGTGGACAGGAAATGAAACTCCCGGAATTGCGCCATATGTACGAACTGCATACGATCACGAAATCCTAATGGGGATACTCAAAGCTCATTAACAATCAGTGGGTAGGGATTCATTTCACCATCCCCTGATACAAAGGGACGCGTTATAGATGAAGCAGGGCTTTATTCTCGAAGGTTATTCTCCGGCTTCCATGAAAACCTTGGGCATGATCTACTTGGACGAGTTCTCGATTAACGGCAAAGCAAATACACCATTGACATAAACTATTGTCATAAAGAGTTTGCAACCATCTCCCTTTTACTACAGATCATGGAGCTTGGGATCTGTATCATAATAAGCTCCATTTAATGTAACGAACCGGCAATGGCTTATTGCGGTAATTATTACACAAGTAACTATCGTATCTCAGCTACTGTAACTCCACTTCACGGCAAAAGCCATTTACTTTTCGTTAGAGCCCAAGGTGCCAAGAGAAGTTATTATGCCGGTTTTAATGGCGAAGGAAGAATTATAATAGGAAAAATGACTTTGGCTTTTTCAACACTGGCAGAGGGAATTTTATATGGTCCTTTAATCATGAATACCTATTTGCAATTGAAGTAAATGGAAATGAAATACAGTTTCTTATTGACGGAAACCAGAGTACTACAGGTTGAAGACAGCAGTTTTTATACGGAATGTTCGGATGTGGTTCCATTGATGGCGGAAGAACCGCTTTTTAGCGAATTTCATTTTGAAGAACTTTAGGAGAGAGGGGTGCGGACATTTTCTTGGACAGCCAATTCGACTAATCCAAAGCTATGTCACGCATCCCCTGCCCCTCTCAAATGGATGAATAAATCTAAACATATATTCTTAGCTCTACTTAACTCATATATTTTGCTAGAGCATCCTCGATAGGTAATCCACGAATATATCTTTGATAAAATGCGTTAAAAACCCGCTACCATTTCAGGATCTGGATTTACTGTAACCATGTCTTGTTGCTTAAATACATCTTGATCAACCCAGCTATCTAAAGATTTGTTTGTTTTATGTTCTTTGATGGCATATGTATATGCAGCAAGAACTGCTACACCCCAGGCACCTCCAAATGATGCTGTTGGTGTTACAGAAATAGGGGTATTCATAGCTGCGGCAAGAATACCTTGTGCTACATGAGGGTTTTAAAAAATTCCACCGTGAGCCATAATGCGGTTAAAAAGTTAGTTTTCATTTAGTTGTAGTATATCCATTCCAAATTTCAAACCGGCAAATGCTGTAAATAAATGTGAACGCATAAGGTTCCCCAGAGTGAAATTACTATTAAAAGAACGTGTTAGCAATGGCCTTCCATCATCAACTCCAATAATTGGTTCGCCTGAATAGAAGTTATATGCTAATAGACCGCCACAATCTGCGTCTCCTTCTATAGCTTTATGAAACAGTAGCGAATAGAGTTCTGTAGATGAAATTGTGTGCCTATTAGCTTCGGCGAATTCTTCAAAAATATGAACCCATGCGTTGAGGTCAGCAGTACAGTGATTACAATGTATGTTGGCGGCAAGATGACCGGCTGGTGTTGCATTTAAATCGATTTGAGATATACCTCTGAAAGAGAGTGTTCCAAAATTAACATTGCAAAGTCGGAAGTTCCAGCCGAAATGTTTCGGTTTTAGGACTTAGTGAATTTGTAGCAACCATCCCAGTCGATGTATCGCCTTCTGGAGGACAGAATAGAATATTAGGCTTAAGGTCTCCTGTAGGATCTAATATTAGAGCACCATTTGTCGTGAGCTTCCCTGCCTCTGAGCCGGCAAGAAGAACTTTAGGTAAAATATCTTGGAAGTGCCAAGTTACAGAATGTTCACTGATAAGCGTATTAAATGCTTGAATCATGTCGGCATCATAAGTCTTATGAGAAAAATTAATTGGAAACATTCCCGAGGCATCACCAATACCCAAAACTTTTTCTCCGGTCAAAATCCAGTGGATATATCCGGACAATGTTGTCATGAAAGCAATATCTGAAATATGATTTTCTTTTCGCAGAATTGACTGATAAAGATGCGCAATGCTCCAACGCTGAGGAACATTGTAATGAAACAAACCTGTTAAAAATACGGAGGCTTCTTTGGTCATGGTATTCCGCCATGTTCTATATGGTGTCAGAAGATTTCCGTTTTTCCCAAAAATGAGATAGCCATGCATCATACCACTTATTCCAATTGCTTTGAATCCGCGAATAATAACACCATACTTATTTTTAACTTTTTCCTTTAAGTTGGCATATGCTTGTTGAAGTCCAAAAACAGATTCCTCTAATTTATATGTCCAAATATCATTTTCATAATTACTTGCCCATGAAAAAGTTCCCTCCTCAATGGGGTGATTGTTAAGATCATTAAGAACAGCCTTTATTCTTGTTGATCCTAATTCAATGCCAAGAAATATATCCTCATTCTCTATTTGTCTCTTAATATCCATTTGCTAAGCGACCTCACTTATCTATTCAAAAACCGTTTTTCTCGAATTCGACCAGTTGATCAAATTCATGCTCTACAATTTTTGCAACATTGGGGGATAAACCAGACATATGTTCTTGTTCTAGCCAAGCATCAGCCATGATTCGGCCCATTTCCTCCCCGACGATAAATCCACCTAGACATAGTACGTTTGTATTGTTTTACTTGGCGAGCTCGTCTAGCTTGGTAAACGCTCTCGCAAAGTGCTGCATATATTCCTTTATGCTTGTTGCAAATAATACTAACTCCCCCATTCCGGTTCCATAGATTGCAATTCCTCTATCGAATTTTTGTGATTGTACTCCTTGGGCAACTGCTACATCTTGATGGGAGCATCATAATCAACATCTGTTATGTCATATCCCTCTTCAATTAGGTGATCTCGAATTGCATTTTTTAATGAAAAGCCACCAGGATCTCCTCCTATAATTATGTGTTTTACGTTAGGGTTTTTCATTTTTAACCTCCTTATATATATTAAATTATTTCAAGTTTTCAGTAGCAATAGACTAAAAAGATGAAACCAGTTACATATATATTATTTAATTCAAGTCTGGATTTTAGTCAATAAAAAGTTGCGCACTGTGCTTACAAAATATAATATAAATATCAATCAAAAGGCATTATGAACAACTTGCATTCAAAAATATAGGCACTTAGCACAAATTAATCAATGGACAAATGTTTTTATTGACAAAAAGTAAAAAAAGCAATAATCTCTAGTTGATGTAAACTGATTTCATAAAAAGGAAACGAGATGGCAATTAAAAATTCACGATTAATGATATAGCACAGGAGGCAAAGGTTTCAAAAAACAACGGTTTCTCGTGTAATGAATTGTCCTGAGAAGGTAAATGATATTACTAGAAAAAAAATTGAAAAAATAATGAAAAAACGAAAGTATGTACCGTCTCAGAACGCTAGAAACCTATCCATGACAATTAAGTACTACTATCGGAGTTATAATTCCTGAAATTGATAATCCATTCTGGGGCGCTGTATTGCGTTGTATTGCGAAGAAACTGGATGAACGAAAGATGACATTCATCTGTTTTTAGCGCATATGATGATGAGATACGCTAGCTTTGGAAAGATTTAAAAGAAATTGGGTTGCAGGTTTACTATACACGCCTGCAATAGACTATTCTTCTCAAAGCGAGATTATATCTCTTTTGCAACAGCTTGATGTACCTATAGTTGTAATGGATCGAGATGTAGAAGCACTTGAGATGTTTGACGGAGTTTTCTTTTCGAGATCGTGAGGCGATATTCCAATCTGCAGAAATCTTGATGAAGGCCGGGTGCAAAAACCATTGGGATGATGAATGCCGATGTTTGTACTACATTGGGGCGTACAAGAAGACAGGGATATATCGATGCTTTAGAGAAGCATAACATCAAGTGTATTGATCAATATTATTATAATACAGTGGATTATTTGACAGAAAGCGCATATCGCGTGGCAATGGAAATGCTAGATTCAGGTGAGATACCAGATGGAATGATAACTGGCAATAATAGTATTAGTCTTGGATTATTGAAGGCATTGAAAAAACATGGAATGCACTGGAATAGGGAAATTCAGTGTATCAGTCTTGATAAGATTGAACCAATGGATATTATTTTGGATAATTTTGATTATATTGATAGACCCCCGGAAGAAATAGGCAATTCAGCCATTAATCTTCTCATTGAAAAGATTGCATTTCCGAAATCCGAAACTCGGCATGTTTACCTTACGCCCAAGATATGTATTCAAAATTTATGATTGTTCTTGTTAACTAGTTTTTGCTAGTAATAGCAAAAATTCACTTATAATTTTAAGGAGGAAACTATGAAAAGAATGAGGTTGATGGCTATGGTTATAGCTGGAGCAACTATCATCAGCGCACTGGTAGGATGTGGAAGCAGCTCATCAAATACAACTACATCTGCTGCGGCAAAGACGGAGGCATCTGGCACGGAAAAAGCCAATGAAAAAGCGGAGGCAGCTTCAGGAGATCTTTTTGATGTAGCCAAGTATAAGTCGGACAAGGATAAGTCAGAGTGGACTATTGCCGTCGTAACCAAGGACAATACCTCTGCTTGGTTTAAGCGGATGGAGGTTGGTGTTAATCGTTTTGGCAAGGATACTTCCATTAACGTGATTCAGAAAGGACCTGCAACAGCAGATGCTGCATCTCAAGTAGAGGTTGTGGATCAGATGATTGACCAGGGTGTAGATGCGATTTGCGTTGTGCCGATTGATCCGGGTGCACTTGAAGCATCATTACAGAGAGCTATGGAAGCTGGAATTGTAGTTGTTTCCCATGAAGCATCTAATCTTGAAAATACCTTGTTTGATATTGAGGCATTTACAGCAAAAGATTTTGGCTATGCAATTATGGATGAATTAGCCAAGTCCATGAATGAAGAGGGAAAATATGCTGAAATGGTTGCCTATACAACTTCTACAACGCACATGGAATATGCGACTGCACAATATGAACGTCAAAAAGAAGCATATCCTAAGATGGAACTCATTGATGGAAAAGTTCCAACATGTGAATCTGAAGAATCTATGGACACTTCCTATCAGCGAGCAAAAGAAGTTCTCAAGGCAAACCCTGATCTTAAGGGATTTACCGGAGTAGCATCAACAGACTGTCCGGGTATTGCTAAGGCTATAGAGGAGCTTGGATTAGATGTCCATGTGGTTGGCGTTGGTACACCAAAAGAATTTGCACCATATATGAAGTCCGGTACTATTGATACCTTGCTTTTATGGGATCCGGATCTTTCAGGATATGTTATGTGCAAGTTGGCAGCAGATATTCTTGCTGGCGAAAACATTGGTGATGGAGAAGGCTATAATGCCGGCGTTGATGGATATAAATCAATGACTCTAAATAAAGATATTAACCGTACATTGATTGGTCAGGCTGAACTGGTTGTTACTCCTGATACAGTAGACAGCTACGAATTCTAAGGACTGTATTTAGTGTTGCATATCCCATCCTATTGACAGTTATATGGTGGGATATGCATTTTTAAAATAATATGTTCCTGCTGGAAGGAGGTATGATGGAAAACATATTGTCCGTTAAGGGAATCAAAAATCATTTGGTGGTGTTCATGCGTTAAAAGGCGTGGATTTGACGATTAAAAAGGCCGAAACACATTGTCTTGCCGGAGAAAATGGGTGTGGAAAGTCTACGATTATTAAAGTGATTTCCGGTTTCTATAAGCCTGATGCGGGTTCAATTGAAGTTAATGGTATTGTACACCCACATATGACACCGTCTGATGCTATTAAAGCCGGTATACAGGTTATTTACCAGGATTTTTCCCTATTCCCGAATTTGTCAGTTATGGAGAATCTGGCATTTAACCAGGTTCTTGCAAATAATGAAAAATTCGTAAATAAAAAAAGATTTAGAACTATCGCAGAAGAAGCAATTCAAAAGATTAACTTCAATGTAGACTTAGATGCAAGAGTGGAACAACTGCCTGTAGCAGACAAACAGCTGATAGCAATATCAAGAGCTTTGGTTCATGATGCAAAATTTATTATTATGGACGAGACCGACTACTGCATTAACAAGTAAGGAGGTCAATCGTCTTTTTGATATTATTGCGGAACTTAAAAGCAAAGGAATTACTATCCTTTTTGTATCACACAAGTTGGACGAGGTGTTTGAGATATCCGATAGCATTACAGTTCTTAGAAGTGGTGAGAATGTGATTAGCTGTCCGGCTAGTGAGATGACAGAAGATAAATTCACTTATTATATGACCGGTCGACATTTTGAGAATGAATCGTCTACTTTGCCTAAAGAGATAAGTAAAGAGGTCATTCTTGAAGCGCAGAATCTTTCTGCAAAGGGATTTGAAGATGTCAGCTTTCAACTTCACAAGGGGGAAATTCTCGGTGTTACGGGGCAGTTGGGTTCCGGGCGTACAGAACTTTCACTATCGTTGTTTGGGTTAAATCGCCCTGTTTCCGGAAAAATCATTATGGAGGGGCAAGCGGTTAGTCTCAATAGTGTACAGGAAGCTCAAAAACTGAAAATTGCATTGGTTCCCGAGGATAGGTTAACAGAAGGACTTTTTATCCCTCAATCTATTACAGATAACATCACAGTAACTCGTTTAAATTCTTTGTCTAACATGGGAGTTTTAAATAAGGGAAGATTAATGAATGAGGGCTAACACTTGGGTGGAAAAGCTGGAAATTGCAACGCAAAATCCGGCAAATGCAGCCGGAACACTTTCAGGTGGAAACCAGCAGAAAGTAGTGCTGGCAAAATGGCTTTCTGATAATCCTAAAATTTTAATTTTGAATGGACCTACAGTTGGAGTAGATATTGGTGCGAAATACGATATTCACAAGCTATTGAAGCAATTAGCAATGCAAGGGATGTCTATTATTGTTGTTTCTGATGACACTGCTGAAGTAGTGTCGCTTTGTGACAGAGCAATTGTTATGCAAGGGGAAAGATGACAGGTGCACTGGAGAAAGAAGACTTGAATACAGTTAATTTGAATAAAGCTACAGTGTAATAGAGGAGGTTGCAACAATGAAGAAGTTCAAAAAAATCACTCAAGACACTGAATTTTGGGTGTTTATAATCATCGTTATACTCTCACTTATTATACAGGTACGCTCAGGTCAATTCTTTACCAATAATAATATAGTGGATATTATACGATCAATGATTTATCCGGCGTTGGGTGCTATTTGTGCGCTGCTTGCCTTTGTTAGTACAGGGCCTGATGTTTCATTTCCGATGATTGGCGCTTGTAGTAGTTTCCTGGCAATTGCTATTACAAAAAGCACCGGCTTTGACGGACCTTGGATTTTTGTATATTTAATTGCCATCATTTTTGGTGCTATCATGGGTGCTGTTAATGGGTTTATTATAGTTAAATACAAATTTCCTTCACTAATAGTGACACTTGGCACATCGTCAATTATCAGCGGTCTATTATTTGGAGCATTTGAAGCGGAACGTACGGAATTACCGGCTAATCTACAAGCGTTTGGAAGTGCAGCACTCTTCAGTGTTAAGAATCTGAAAACAGGACTTGGATCTTCCATGCCATATACATTTATAATTTTAATTGTAGTGTATTTAGTGGCATATATAGTTCTGAGATTATACTATGATAGGAAGAGGAGTCTATGCAATCGGCGGCGATGAGATTTCTGCAGATAGAGCTGGTTTTTAATGTAAATGCAATTCGTTTCGGCGTTTTTGTAATTAATGGATGTGTAGCAGCAATTGCAGGATTAAGCTATGCGACAATGACATTACATTATCTTCCTGCGGAATATTCAGGCGGTGAAATGGTGGTGATTGCAGCCATTGTGCTTGAGTGGCGCTAAATTGACTGGCGGTGTTGGAACATTACGTGGATGCCTTTTGGGAACATTGCTTTTATCTATGGTTACAAATAGTTTAATTCTTGTTGGAATTAGTATAAATTGGCAGAAAGTATTTATCGGTGGAATTATTATTGTTGGAACAGTGATACCGATGGTACAGAAGCATTTCGCATCTAAAAATTCCGGAATTCATCAGAACGGAGGAAATGCATAATGACCAAAGTAAAAAAAGCTTAGCATTGATGATAAAAGTGGAAAAATTGATTTTTCATTTTTGTTGTTCTATTTGCTGTCATGGCGTTAACAAAGGAAACCAAATTCTTAAGCCAACAGTATTTCAAACAATTGCACGCCAGGTATCAGAAATTGGAGCTTATGGCGCTAGGTTGTAGTATTTGTATGATTTTCCAGTGGTATTGATCTTTCCGGTGCATATATTGCAAACTTAGCAGGAATTTCAGCGGCATTGGTTATGCAAAAACAAGTGGAAATATATTTGCAGGAATGCTTTTGCGGTATTCTCATCAGGAGCTATTTTGTGGTGCATTTAATGGGGTTTTAGTTGCCCATCTCCGGATTCCTGCAATGCTTGCGACCCTGGGTCTTATCAAATATTTCAAAGGGATTGCCATTGTAATTTCGGACGGGAAAACGGTACAGGGTAATAAGGTATTAGCAAAAGTTTGCAATGGGAAAGGTATTGGGAATTCCTATACCATTTATCATATTTGCAGTAGTAGCTTTAGGCGCTATTTTCCTGATGGGAAAAACTTCTTTTGGGCGGCGAGTGTATTTTGTAGGTACCAATGAAAAGTGTTCCATTTTCTCGGGAATTCGTACAAAACAAGTTCTATTATTTACATACACAATTTCAGGTGTACTTTGTGAATTGCCGGAATCTGTCACTAGCGAGAATTAATTCTGCAAAAGCTGATTTTGGGTCTAGTTATATAATGCAATGCATTTTGATATCAGTACTAGGAGGTATTAATCCGAATGGTGGATTTGGTGCTGTGCCAGGGGTTATAATTGCAGCATTTATTTTACAGATGTTATCTTCTTATCTTAATACCTTCCCAGATATAAGTAACTATTACCGTGACCTGATTTGGGGGCTTGCATTAATTCTTGTATTGATTGCAAATTATTATTCCTGATAAGCGAAAGATGAGAAAATAAGAAAGAATAATTTTTTTGATAAATGTTATGGAGAAAGTATCTGTATAACTAAAAGATTTTTTTGTACATTCGGAACTTATTGATTATTCAACATTTAGACCATTTGTTGAATCATAAAAAAGAATAGAGAGAAACAAGATGAAATATGGTATTTACTATGCATATTGGGAAAAAGAATGGACTGGTGATTACTTTAAATACATTGATAAAGTCAAAGGAACTGGGATTTGATATTCTTGAAATTTCCTGTGGAGCATTTAAAAAGATTACACAACAGATGAGCAGTTACTTAGAATAGGGGAATATGCTAAGGAAAAAGGGATTATTTTAACAGCTGGATATGGTCCTCAGAAAGATGAAAATCTTGCCTCACCAGATGAAGCTGTACAAAAATACAATTGAATTTTTAAAGAAACACTTCGGAAACTCCATTTGATGGATATCCATATTTTAGGTGGAGGGCTGTATTCTTATTGGCCGGTTGATTTTTAATAGTGATATTAATAAAGAACGTGATTTTTGAAACTTCTGTAAAAAAATATGAAACTTATTGCAAAATATGCAGAGGTATGACATTACACTTGGAATGGAAGTGCTTAATCGTTTTGAAGGCTATCTTATCAATACTTGTGATGAATGTTTTAAGATATGTTGATGCTGTCGGAAACAATCGAGTAGGTGTGATGTTAGATACATTTCATATGAATATTGAGGAAGATAACATTGGAGATGCCATCAGAAAAAGCCGGAGATAAGCTGGTACACTTTCATATGGGAGAACGAAATCGTAAGGTTCCCGGTAAAGGTACTATGCCATGGGCCGAAATCGGACAGGCGCTTCGAGATATTCATTATCAGCATGCTGCAGTTATGGAACCATTTGTCTTACAGGGGGGAAGAGTTGGACAAGATATAAAGATTTGGCGAAATCTTTTAACAGATACCTCAGAAGCAAAATTGGATGCAGATGCTAAACATTCATGTGAATTTGTGCGTCATGTTTTTGAATTATAATAAAAAATAGCCTACTGTGGAATGCTACTACGGTAGGTTTTTTAAATGAAAGAGGTACACTATGACGAAGTCCATAGAATTACTGAGAATTATAAAAGAACTGCAAGAAAATGCGGATATGGTAAATGGGCAAGAAATAGAAATGGCAGCAAATCTTATTGCTAAATCGACAATGATTTTTGTTGCAGGTTGTGGAAGAACAGGTTTGCAATGCGTGCTTTTTCCAATCGCTTAATGCATTTAGGAAAACAAGTGCATGTTGTTGGAGATGCTACTACACCGGCTATTCGATCCGGAAATTTGTTGATTGTTGGAAGCGGGTCAGGAGAAACGAGAAGTCTGGTAAATATAACAGAGAAAGCCAAGAAGATTGGGGCAGAAGTTTTACTTATTACTATACATGAGGGATTCATCGATAGGAAAGCTTGCTGATTATAGGATTATATTGCCCAGGATCTACACCTAAAAAAGTCAATTAAAGAATACGGATAAAAAGCATGCAAGCAATGGGGAGTTCGTTTGAACAAATGACCTGGCTGGTTTGTGATACATTAGTTATGCATTTAATGCATTTACTGCAAATGAATAAAGAGAAAATGTTTTTAAATCATGCTAACCTTGAATAAAAACTGTATTTTAATTGTTGGCTGAAAAGTAAGTAAAAATTTAATCCGATGAGCACAGAGTACTCACTGAACTCAAAGTTATTTCTTCTTTTTAAATGAGTGTCACTAAACCTATGACACTCATTTAAAATTGCTATTTTTAGCTCATTTCACTACTATTACTAATTCTCTTTTGCTTTCTCTTTCTCACAACATCCATGATGCTGCCGTCTCTTGCTTCGATAATGGCAACTACCTTATCCTCGAATTCCAGCGTGGCCGGTTCACCACAGATCTTGTAGGCAATATCTCGTAGTTCCTCAATACTCTTTTATGGGAAGCTTAACGGCTTTTTGCAGCCTCCAAAAGCTCCGGACGCTGGGGATTAATGGCAATGCCATAGTCAGTAACAATCACATCTACAGTTTCTCCGGGGTGGTAACGGTGGTTACCTCATTTCGAATAGTAGGAATTCTCCCTGTACCAAGGGCGTGATGACAATGGTGCATTTTGCTCCGGCCGCCGTATCCGGATGTCCTCCCTGTGCTCCCATTAATTCTCCCTCGGAGCTCATCACCACATTGCAGTGAAAATGTACATCTGCCTCCAGTGTGCCTAAAATCACAAAGTCCAGTTTATTGACCACCGCGCCTTTACAGAAGGGATCAGCATATTCCTTTGTGCTGATGGAAAAAAATGCTTTTGGATGGGAAATCAGATTCTCGATAGAAGGTAAATCAAAGTCCTGGGTATCCAAAAGGCAGGAAACCAAGCCCTCATCCAATAAATCGCACATGGGTTTGGATATTCCTCCGGCACCAAAGCCCATATGAATGTTTTTCTCCGCATTTTTCTCCGAAAGACAAAGTGCCGTGGCACTGGCTGCACCGCCTATACCGGTTTGAAAGGTGAAGCCCTCCTTAAAAATAGGGGTAGCGGCAATGAACTTTGCACAGCTTTCCGCCATCATCAGTTTTTCTTCTATCCGTCACGGGACGGGCGGCACCGGTAGCGATTTTCCGGATTTCCTATAGCATCCACCTTTAGTACATAGTCCACGTCAGTCATACTGATATCTGCCGGAAAATTCGGAAAGGGAACAAGACAATCCGTTAAGACCACCACATACTCGGCATACTCCGCATCAATGGCGGGTAAGAGTACACCGCAGTTGCTGTTTCCCCTACTGCCCGGCAATTTCCGTATTCATCACAGCTTGGGGCCCCTGATAAAGGCAATGTCGATTTTCGTTTCTCCCGTTTCGATGGCTGAACTCTTCCGCCGTGGGAACGAAGAATAGCGATTCCTGCAATTTACCCTCACTGATGGCTTCTCCGATTTTTCCTCGAACTCCGGAGCTTTCGATATGGGTTACGGTGCCGTCTTCCAGCATGGGAACGAGTTCGTCCTGTGCTTTGCTTAGGAGCTGGCACAGATGGTAATGTTCTTAAAGCCCATCTCATGAATAGCCTGCATCACCTGCATAGCCACTAGGTCTCCTTCCGAAAATGATGGTGAAAGCTGATGGTCATGCCGTCATGTGCGTTGCATTTTCGCAATACCTCCTGCAAATCATTCTCCAGCTTACTGCCGTCGCCACCGATTCGTGCTCTTATCTTTACTGCTGTCTTTTCATAAGAATAGCCGTCAAAATGTCTGCTTCCCCGAAATACTGTTTTTCCCGGTTTCCGCTAAAACCGCATCCGGAATATCTCTACCCACCGCATTAATCATTTTTGTACCTCCTCTAAAACGCCAGCAGCCTTTGCAAGAGCAAGGGTCCTTTTGCCCCGTCATAAAAAAAGCAATGTCTATCATTTTTCCCATCCACGGTAAATACACCGATGCCCTGACTTCGTTTCTCATCAATTTCCTGTACTACTTTTTGCGGCAAAGGTAATTTCCTCCGCACTTGGCGTATAGACAGCATGCACTACGGGAATCTGTCTTGGATTTATAATGGATTTTCCGTCAAAGCCCATGGTGTGAATTAGTTCCACTTCCTTTTCGGAAACCTTCCATATCCTCCAAATTGGTATAAACGGTATCAAAGCACTGTATTCCTGCGGCTCTGGCATGAATAATCATCAGTTGCCTTGCACCGCTTAGCTCTACGCCGCTTCCGCTGATTCCTGTATGTAAATCCTTGGTATAATCTCCTGCGGATAAAGCTACCCCGAAGAGTCTCTCCGAGGCATGGCATATTTCTTCCAAATGTACCACGCCCTTGGCAGACTCAATGGCCACCATAAGAAGGGTACTTCCGGGAGTCACACCGGCTTCTTGCTCCGCCTTTGCTACTTCCGCTTCTACCAAAAGAATATCCTCCTTGGATTCCGTTTTTCGGAATACGAATGCTGTCACAGCCGGCAAAAGACGGCGCAGCGAATATCCTCCTTCCAAAAGGGGTATCGATTCCGTTAATCCGCACCACTTTTTCTGCGTTTTGATAATCTACTTTTTTTAAGGCATGAAAGAGGGTAAACCTTGCAGCATCCTTTTTCTCCAAAGGCAACAGCATCTTCAGATCGAAAATCAAAGGAGTCCGCTCCGTAGATATAAGGCTCCTTTAAAAGATTCGGTTTCTGTGCGTTCAGAAACATCATGCTTCTTCGCAGACGATTTTTATGATTCATAGAGCAGCTCCCCCAAGGAATATTTTCCGTTTTATCCTGACTGCGGTAAACAGCGGCCTGTAACCTTGCCACAAGAATGTGGTCAAAAGCTCCCATGTCCTCTACCTCCACCAAGACATCCTGTATGCCCATTTTCGTAAGGCAATGATGCACCAAGGCAACCATTCTGTCTCCGTACTCGTAGAGCACCTTGGATTTAAGCTGCACCGTTCTACCTCCCCTTCCTTTGGAAACGGTTACTAGGCAATCACATTTCTCCGTAGTGCCGGCACTGGCTGTTTTTAGGATTTCCACAAAAAGCTCCTTTCTTTTAAAAAGATAATAAAATTATTTAGTTCTTTTCACTATCCTATTGTTATCCTCTCCGCTTTTTATAATCTAATTGATATTCTTCTACCTCGTATTATTATAAAGGTAATAACCACAACTATTAAAGAAAAATCAGGCAGGTATTTTCTGCCTGATTTTTAAATCATCAAAGAGCATATTTCTTACTTCTATGTAATAGTCCTTTTTGTTTTTTTCAAATGATTCATAAAGCCAATCGGATGCTTTTTTAACTGATCAGCAACAATGGCAACTACAATAACACATCCGGTAATCACCTGCATCACAAAAGAATGAATACCAAATTGTGTGCCCACATTGTCAATCAATATAATTAATACTGTACCGAGTGCCGTTCCAGCTATAGAACCCAGGCCTCCGGCAAGAGAAGCGCCCCCCAGTACACTGGCTGCAATGGCGTTTGTCTCATATGCCTCTCCAGCTGTCGGAATCGCAGAGTTAATTCTTGCAGCAAGCATAACTCCCGCAATACCATACAAAAAGCCCCGCAAAAGCATATGCAGCATAGGTTGTTTTTCGGATAGAAATACCATTTAATCTTGCAACTTCCACTCCACTCCCTAATACAAATAAATTACGCCCAAATATAGTATAGCGTAGTAGTAAAAAAATACTAGTACTGAGATTGTCCCCCAAACAAAAAGCCAACTTTGGAATAAATAGAATATTACTACTTGCAAAGTCAGCAAACTTAGGTGCAATACCTGAGACTGTTCCTCCATTGGATATAACTTTAATCAAACCTCTTATAATTGTTTGCGTCCCCAAAGTCGCGACAAAAGCCGGAACTTTTAAACTCATGTATTAACGCAGCATTTACTCCTCCCCAAATCACTCCAGTTACAACCCGCAACAATGATAGAAGGAATAACACCCATCCCCCATCTAGCCTGCCCCATTGCAACCATAAGTGTAGAAAATCCAACAATTGCACCACAGCTTATATCAATCCCTCCTGTTATGATGATACAAGTTTGAGCAATCGATATTACTCCGATGATGGCACATTGCTTTTAAAATATTAGTTAAGTTATAGCTTGTCAAAAATTTTGAGTTCCCAGAGACGCAAAAATAAACAATATGCCAATAATAAATATAATGGACACTTCCGTCTTCATCAAAATCTTTTTGAAACCATCCTTCTTAGCGAATCCCTTTTCTTCTACTTTCACTGTGCCACCTCCTCATCGTAGATCGTAGACGCTACTCTCAAAATATCCTCTTCCCTCATTTGTTTTTAATTCATCCGCTTCAACTGAGCCTGCAATATGTCCCTCTGCCATAATTACCATCCTGTCAGAAAGCCCCATAGCTTCCGGCAAATAAGAAGAAATGATGATGATTCCTTTTCCTTGTGCCGCCAAACTCTCTATCAACTTAAAGATTTCTTCCTTGGCGCCTACATCAATCCCCACCGTGGGTTCATCAAAAATGAGTATGTCCGGTCTCTACACAACTAACTTCGAGATAACAACCTTTTGTTGATTTCCTCCGGAAAGATAATTTACAATTTGCTTTTACATTTGGAGTTTTTTTATTCTCATTTTTCCTGATATTCAAGTGCTCTTTTTCTTTCTAAATCCACAATACCAAGTAAACTAATCAAGTCATAGGAATACATATTGATGTTTAATTCCACACTTTGGGAAAGTGCCAAACCGTCGCTCCGCTGGTCTTCCGTCAAAAATCCTATTTTATGCATCATGGCATCCCTAACAGAGTTTATTTTTATTTTCTTACCCTGAGATAATGATATCCCCAGAATAAATTTTTTCTGCTCCAAAAATAGCTCTCATAAGCTCCTTCGGCCAGCTCCTACCAATCCAAAAATCCCAATATTTCCCCTTTGTGCAAAGAAAAGCTGACATCCTTAAATTTCTCTCCATATAGATTGCAAACCTTGAGAATTTCATCCCCGGGTTTTTTTGATGTTGAATATTATAAATATCCACCATCTTACGCCCAACCATTTTAGCAATCAGATAATCTTTTATTAACTTCACTGACATTCTTTGTTTCTACATGTTCTCCATCCTTCATGATGGTCACTGTATCACAAATATCTATTACTTCTTCCAACCGGTGAGAAATATAAATTATGCTCACCCCTTGCTCTTTTCAATTCTTTTAATATAACGAAACAACGTCTGCACTTTTATCATTTTCCAGAAGCGCTGTGGGTTCATCAAAAATAACCAATCGAATATTTTGGTTCACCGAAATTTTACTAATTGTAATCATCGCTTGCATAGCAACAGGCAGTTGACTAATAACATCTTGTGGATTAATGGCCAAGTTAAACTTATCAATAATTTTTTTACTCTCAAAGTTTAGCTTTTTCCAATCCACAATACCCAGATTATTCTTTGGTAAATGACCAAGATAATAATTTTTCAGCCACAGTTAAATCTTTAGTAATATTTACATGCTGATAGTTGGCATACATCTCAATTTTGCAGCATCTAAAACAGATTTTGCAGAGCAAAATTCTCCATTCACGTTAATTTGGACGCTTCCTTCGGTCGGCTCTTCTACTCCCCATAATACATTTAATCAGTGTAGATTTCCCTGCACCATTTTCCCCAACCAAAGCTCTAACTTCGCCTTTTTAATTGTAGTGCTAATTCCTTTTAGCGCTCGAACCCCGGGATAGGTCTTTTACTATATTGTCAATTTTTAAAATAATTGAATCTTCCATATCTCTCCCACCACAAAAAGGCTATTAGCCCCAAAATTATATCCTGACTCTTATTTTTGTTCCAAGTTCCGTCGAAGCGCAAAGCCTTCAACGAAACTTGAAACAAACTTAACGCATCACCACATAATTTAATTGTATGTCTTAATTACAATTTCTTTTACTTTGCTAAAAGACCCGGGTTAAAGTAATGCAGCATACTTATCTTCTTTCATGTTTTTAGTTGTAACTGCTTCCGGAGCCATGGTAACTTTTTGTTCCGATTCAGGATTCTTGCCTTGAAGTAAAGTTTCAACCGTGTTCTTTAACGACGCATAACCTTGGCCGTATGCATCCTGTACAATAATGCAGTCCAATGTTCCATTCTCGAGTGCTTTAATCTCTGTAGGATCAGAATCGACTCCGATAGTAATTACTTTATCTTTTAATACCGGCATTTTTCTACAGCTAACGCAATTCCATCTCCCGAAGTATTGTTTGCACCATAGATACCAATTAGTTGATCACCATATGTTGCAATTTGGTTTTCAATATCTGCTTGAGCCTGTTCAAGACTGTTATTGTTATATAATGTATCTAATACTTTTATTTCAGAATTTGCTTCAATATACGCCTTGAAATTATCCATTCTCGGCTGTAAAGATGGGTTAACATTGAGAATTCCATAGCAATAATTCCCCTTTTAGGAATTCCTGCCGCCTCCAACTGTTCCAGCATGATTTTTTTCCCTGCCAAATCTCCTACATCCGCACTAATTGTTGTGTAATACTGATTGTAGCAATCTGCATACTCTGTCGAATCAATAGTTTCCAATCCGCAGTTGGTAAAATTCACCACAATTCCCATATTCATGGCTTCTTTTGAAATAGAACGTGTAGAATCAGGAACTTGCGTTGCACTTATAATCGCATCCGGTTTTGAAGCAATCGCATTTTCAAATGCTCTAATATAACTTTCCGTTTCCGCTTCCGTTGCCGGTCCTACCGTTGTGAAGTTAATAGATACTACCATGCTCCGCTTCCAAATCCTTAACCGCATTCTTCATACCAATTTCTTGATATTGCCAGAATTCCGACTCTGTGGAACAAGATACCCACGTAATATTAAAGCTCTTTTTATCCGTAGTTTCCGCCTTTTCAGCCTCTGTTTTTACGGCATCTGTTTGCTTCTGAGTTTGATCAGCGCCTTGGTTTGTTTTTCCACATCCTGATAAGGCCACTATCATTCCCGCTACTAAAGTAAAAGCTATGATTTTTCATTGTTCTTTTTCCTTTCCCGCATTCGCAAATAAAATTGTTATACTTTTTCCAATAAACGTGATTATAAACGCTCATTTTAATTCAATTCGCTCGTTATTCGGTCCTCTTAGCATTATCCATTTTGAGCCCCTCTCAAAAACATGTGGTGCTTCACAGTAACTTCCCTCTTCAAAGATCACATTTTTTCCTTGTAGCTCTTCTATCACTTTCTCTAAATCTTTTACCGAAATAGCGAAATGATCAACAACTCCATCCCTCCTTTCTTCTAAGTTAGGCATCTTAATCAGTTCAATGACCAAGCTATCTTTCTCAACAAAAACCACTTGCACATCTCCATCAGGAGACGGATTTATATTTTTCCCCAAACTTTATGAAATCCCAAAATATTCTCATAAAAGTTTTGAGAGATTTTTAAATCGGATACCAACACTCCAATGTGTGCTAAAGCATTTTTTTCATCCAGGGGTCCTCCATGATTTTAAAAGCTTAATAGCTGCCACGCTTCAAAGCATCCTTTGAAATCAAGATGCTGTTTATTTATCCCATCTCATCTATAATTTGCGTTCCACAGCTGGTTCCAATTCTGGATGCCCCTGCAGCTATCATTTCTAAGGCAGTTTTTAAATCTCTAATACCTCCGGCCGCTTTTTATTTTTTTATTTTTCTCCTACCATTGCTTTCATTAATTTGATATCTTCAATTGTTGCGCCACCAGTACCAAAAGCCGGTTGAAGTCTTTATAAAAGTCAGGTCCTACTTTTTAGTGCAATTTCACAAAGTCTTTCTTTTTCTGTTTGTGTCAAATAACAGTTCTCAAAAAAATAACTTTGGATATGACATTATTTTTGCAGACATATCTGCACAATTGAATTCATCTCTTTTTCAATATAATTCCAATTTCCACTCTTCAGCTCTACCAAGTTCACAACATAGTCAACTTCTTTTGCTCCTCTTTTGGATTACATCAGAAGTCTCAAAAACCTTGGTTTCCAAGGTGCATTGTCCCAATGGAAAACTAACCGCAGCATCGCACACTGTTTTTACTGTTCTTTAATAACCCTGAGCAATATTCAACAACTGCATTATTAATTGCTACTGTTTTAAAACCATACTGATCAGCCATTTCACAATGTTTTCTCATATCTTCCAATGTTACAAAGGGCTTTAAAAGAGTTTGGTCTATCATGTTCGCCAATTCGTTTTTATTTAATCCTTCCATATCACTACATATCCTCCTATATTTTTTTCCATTCCCCCAATTACTTAATATTTGGTAAGTATCTAGTAATGCATAGTAACTTTGATCAAAAACTTTTTCTTAAACTTTGATATTTCTGATGACAACTCATTTGCGGTTGAATCACATCCTCAACCTTTATAAATTTCGAAATTTCTGTAAAGTCTTTCAACACTCCGACTCCGACTCCGGCCGCCACTGCCGCTCCCATAGATGTCGCCTCATCAACCCAGTTGAGTTTTCTGATTTCCAATCCATAGATATCCGCTATAATTTGCCTAATCTCCTTACTTTTAGCCAAACCGCCGATTACATTCAGGGATCTTATGTCGATTTCATCATTTTGAAAAACATTTAATATAATCGCCAGATTCATTATGATGCCTTCAATTCCCGCTCGAATTAAATCCTTTCTTTGATGTTCCATCTTTAATCCGATAAAAGCGCCTCTTGCATCCGGATTCCACCTTGGACCTGCCTCACCCAAGATATAGGGAAGATATAACAGGCCATTCGCCCCTACGCTACTTTGCTTCAATTCTTGATTCATTAATTCATAAACACTGATATTCTGTAAATCAGCCTTTTTCCTCTAGGTCTTTACACAAAATTTTTTCTTATGAATTGATATGAATTTCCTGCGGCTTTGCATTGTTCCGTTAGGAGAATACTTCCCTTCAATCATATGAGCCCAGTTGTAAGTCTTCATTTCTTTTATCATATATGGGCTTATTGGAAGTTAGAGCAACCCAAGAAGATGAACCCAAGTAATTAAAGGCATCTCCTTCCCTCACGCTCCCCGCTCCTACTGCAGCACATAATCCGTCCCCTCCTCCAACTACAATTGAGTGTTCCTGCGCCAATCCACATTCTTCACTGATTTTCTTCCCCAGCTCGCCGGCGATATAAGTAGAAGAGTGTATTTCCGTAGCTTTTTCCCTGTCTATCTCTGTAATATCCAAAAATTTTTATCAGACCAACAGAGTGCTTTCAGATCCATGCAATTTGTCCCCGATGCATCCGTATAATCTGTTATAAATCGTCCTGTTAATCTATAAATAAGGTAATCCTTAGGTTGTAGCATCTTATATGTTTTTGCATAGATATTCGGTTCATTCTGTTTTATCCACATCAACTTCTCAATACTATAAGCCGAACTGATTCGATGGCCTGTAATTTGATAAAAACTCCCACTCTTCGATACTATTCCTTATCTTGTTTTCTTCCTGGAGGCTTCTCTGATCTGCCCATATAATTGCCGGTCTCAGCACTATCCCCTCTTTGTCAACCACAACGCATCCCATCATCTGACCACTAAAGGCAATTCAGCTACTCTTTCTTTGTCTCACACCCTTTAGCAGTTCATGAGTTTGCACAGCAAAAAGCCTTCCACCAGTCCAAAGGATTTTTGTTCTGCCCATGTACTATTGAAAAAGTGTGTGTCGTAAGCAAACATTACACTTTTAATCAACGTTCCATCTTCGGAAAACAAAGTTGCTTTATCTCCGGATGTTCCTAAATCATGAGCAATTAGATATTTCTCCATTATCCTCTACCCCCATTTTTTATATCCAAAGTTTCATATTCACCATAAAAGCAAAAACAGGTACAATCATATTAACATTTTATAATGTGGGAACGTTCCCTCACAGACTAGAACTATACTCACATCTCTAATTTCCTACTTTCTACGTTCTGTTCCTTTTAAAACTAATTTATATGGCACTATTTGTACTGTGTTCATCTTTAAAGGATTCTCTATTCTTTCCATTAGGAGTTGCATAGTAGCTCTTCCCATTTCCACAGTATCTCTCGTTACATGTGAGTATTTGTAGTCAATAATATCTAACACGTCAATGTGATCAATTCCAACAAAGGCGATTTCTCTCCCCAGCTTCATATTTCTTTCTCTTGTTGCTCTCAAAAATCCCAATGTTGTTCTATTATTGCAGGATATTATGCCATCCGGATATCTCCTTGTTCATACATTTTCCAAGCTAAAGAATATGCAGTATCCGCCATGAAATCACCATGCATTATATCTTTTCAATAACCGGAATATTGTATTGCTTCATCGCTTCTAAATAACCTTCATATCTCCCTCTTGCATGTTTTTAGATTTAAGTCTCCGGTTATTATCCCCTACCGTCTTGTTTCCTGACTTAATTAAAGCCTCAGTTGCAGCAAAAAGCGCTTCCAAAATTGTCATATACTACTTTGTCCAAGCTAATGCCATCAATGTCTCTATCTAACAAAACAACCGGAGCATTTATTTTTTTCTAATAACAACTTGAGTTTTTTAGTAGCTTCCGGTTCAGAATAGTCAACTGCCGGGGCCAGGATAACCCCACGAACTCTCTGCGCTTTAAGCATCTGAAGTGCTTTTTCTTCCTTTGCAAGACTATTGTTAGTATTAAAATATATAATATTAAAAGTTATTCTGATCGACAACCTGACTAATTCCATTTAAAACTTCACTATAAAAACTATTATCAATCTCCGTACCACTACTCTCGATTGTATTCGTAATTCTTTTTAGGTAGACTCCGAGCTGACTCTGAGGGTTGATAGCTATTTTCTTTTATAATTTTTCTCAATCTTCTCTCTTGTTTCATCATTCACGTACCCTGTTCCGGTAAGAACCCGCGATACTGTTGATTTTGATACTCCGGCTAAACCCGCAATGTCTTTGATTGTAATCATTTATTTTATTCCTTCATACTGCATTGTACCAAACTCAAATTATATGCGGAACGTTCCCTTGTATAATATTATTCTTTTGCAACTCTTTTGTCAATATTTTTGTTCGTTTCGTATATTTATTGATGAGTTTAAATTTAATTATAGACACATAATAATTTGCCCACATAAAAGAGGGGATATGTACCCTCTTTTTGAACAAAATAATTTATACTATGTTATTCTTTCCGCTTTTTGTAATCCAACTGATATTGTTCTATCTTTCTATAAAAGCTGCTTCTGGATATTCCTAAATGCTGACAAATTTGTTTTACTGTATAGTCCCCTTTAATTAATTGTTCCAAGCCATTTCTTTCCATAGCCTTGACTGTACCTTCATTTTCAATTTGACTAATCTCTTTTTCAGCTATTCCATTATTTTTAAAATAACTTTCTAAATAGGTTTCTATCGTGCTTAAATCTTTTTTGCCGATTAATTTCCATAGCTTTTGGTATAAAACATCGATTCCTGAAGTATCCCTCTCACCATATAATTTTCCATAATACAGCACTGCACTATGAAAAAAACGCTCAAAAACAACCTTGTTATTATATACCGTCTGAAAATCCACTATTTTGTTTTTGCACAATGATGGAATACAGACGGTAAGAAAACTACTTCTCGTGAACTAAATTTTTCCAAATTCTCACTTGTGCAAAAAAATAAACCGAATGGAGAACTGCTCTTGTTCTCTTTTTCTTGACTTTTTCTAATTCCTTTTCAAGATATCTTGCTAATTTTTCTTGAGCAATCAATAGCATCTTTTC
>BNJT01001801.1_pt1 | contig 152460 bp, 144 predicted proteins | sample 8540491 | NCBI WGS metagenome assembly BNJT01 (sample SAMD00202455, study PRJDB9452) | human saliva metagenome | host: Homo sapiens
TACAATGTGCAAAGATACTGAAAAAGAAAGGAAATAATGAAGAAATATTCTCTAAAAATAGAACATTACTTCTTAAACAAGATTCCTCTTAAATCTACACTATGCTCATTCAAATCACCTTCAAGATTGGTCATGTAAAAGCAGATATTCTTACCATAGAATGTTATTGGAAGAGGATTGTCTGCTTTATCCATCTCATCCAATGTATTAATAGGAATAGAGATAACATCCTCTACTTTCTTATCATTCAGCATATAGCCCATCGTTACAAGTATAGTATCATTCTTTGTTTCAAATGAAAAACGTTCTGAAGAATAATCATGTCCTACAATTCTATAAGAAGTATATCCCTTAGGAATTCTACAGAGTGAATCTGAATGTTTACAATCAATATCTACAAAGTGACTTTCTTTTTTAACCTCTGACCTATATAAAAAATCATATATAAAGACTCCCTTTCTATCAACAAGTTCATCTATTGCCAACGTATCAAATGTGCTTGATAAATAGTAAACTTTATCGGAAAGCTGTTCACCTTGAACTTCTCCTATTTTATTTAATAGTTTCTTATACGTAGCACTATCCATAGGGAAGTTTGTTACGCCATTTTCCACAGCGATCTGCTTTATATCACTTTGCAACTTATTACGTGTAAAAGTAAAGACATTATAAGGCAAAACCGTAAGTGTCAGCATCAATGCTGTAAATGAACCTACAATCCATGACAAGCGCTTCGACTTTACCACGTAAAGCCCAATGCAAACAGCATAACACCAAAGGTTGAAAGCAAGTAAATATATACGTAATACAGATATTCCATAATCGTTAAAACGACGGATAATACCAATAGACATCAAACAATAAGGGTAATACGACTATAGGAAGATAGCGTAAAACAAGTTGATCGAAGCGCTTCTTCTCTGCTTGGAAATTGACAGGATAAAGCAGATAGACAATGACAATTGTCAGGAACATCAGTGCAGTTACCAACCAACTGACCCAACCATTAGGCAACGTCCACGTTAGAACAATCTTAATAACATAAAGATACAAAGTTAAAAGGTAAACCAAATGAAGTGGTATCACCAAGAAATGTATGACACCATTCATAAACTTATTCTCCGTCCAATTACGAACAGCATATTTATCTTCTCCTGAAGGGGTTTGAAGCACAACTAACGAAGGTGCTAAGAAGAAGAAACAGAAGATAAGGAGATAGAGTACTTGCGTTTCCTCAACATGAAAATCGAACAGAAAAAAATAAATGACTGTATCAATAACTCCAGACCTAAAAACAAAAATTAATGATACAATAAGAGACAAAAAGATATGCTTAACAAAACCTAAGACAAAAATTGATTGCAGGTCTATCATCTTTCTGTCCAACAAAAAGGAATAACCCAAAGAGCCAATACAATAGCAACACAACAAGCAACACAAGATGCCTTAAAAAGAATTATTCAAGGGAAAATTATGCGAGAAGAAAAACACAGATGGTCGTCCAAAGAATATTTGATAAAAAGATTTATTATCAAGCTTTTTCCCTCTGGATTTATTCTCTGAATATAAGTGAACAACATAAGAGAAAAACAGTTCCTGACAAAGGCCAAAAGATCATGAAAAACTCTATTCCTGACTCCAAGTTCTGTCGCTTATGGCTGAATATCCATAAATATACTGTTGCTATAATAATATAACAAAAGGTGAAAGGAAAACGTTTTAACGTCTTGACAATATGATCATATTTGTCTGCAAGACTCATTTTATGAAATAGCATCATGAGTATAATTCTCTAAATATAAGTTTCTTCTAACTTAATTATCAAATAAAAAGAAATAAGGATAATGGTAGAATTAGTGAATAGACATAACAAGGTGGCGACCAGCTAATAAAGCGATAAAGCCTAATGCAAGGGAAACTATGATATAAAGGGAGGAAAGAATAAAACCATCCCCTCCCTTTAATAACGTTGCATGCTCATTCATAAAGGTTGAAAAGGTTGTAAAACCTCCACAAAAACCAGTAGTAAGCATAAGGCGAACAGCTGGACTAACTCCTCCATTATCACTGGATAATGAGGAAAAAACACCTATAAGGAAACATCCAAGTACATTTACAACCATTGTTCCCAAAGGAAATGAGCCAGCTACCGCCAACTGAACATACTTCGAAATAACCATTCGAAGACTGCCACCAACAAAACTTCCAATACCGACTAAGATAATATCCTTTATCATATCTAACGATGATTAGATTTACTCATAGGGATTAGAAAACCAGATTAAAACCAAATCTAATACCATTCTTTGATATTCCTGGAGCATTCGTATAAGTAAGTCGACGAACGTAATCAACCTCCAAACATTTGAAGATATTATGTACTCCGATAACAAACTCCATGTAAGGATCGCGCGTCATTACACGTGTGTCGACAGGGAACTTATACAATTCTGTATCATTAGCATTCTGTGGTAAGTATGGGTTGTTCTTATCTGTTAAATGTCCCCACATCCCTTTAAAGGCAACATACTCACGCCACTTCAGTTTCTTAATGAGTGGAAGACGGTTGAAAATCTTACCTTCTAAGTCCCACGCAAGATTAAACTGTGCATATCGGTCATTAAGGAATTCAAGTCCTTTCATAAGGTTGAACGTTCCTTGATGTTCAAAATAAGACGTGTTCACAGGAGGAGTGATAAGGAATTGGAATGGCACCTTATTCCATTGTGCACCACCTTGCACACGCGTATCAATGTGGCCCCAGCTACCTAACCAGAAACGTTTATAAATAGAAACCTCAGTAAGATTACTATTAAAGTCACCCCCTAAGAAATGCTTAATACCCATTGTATGCTTAACATTGAACTCTGGTGCATCGAGATTTACAGTCATACGCTTTTGCTTTGAGTTCACATAAGACTGTCCAGGACGATAATTGAATCCAAGACTAACCTCACTCACACGCAGTTTGTCTACCAGCGTACCATCCATCTTCTCATATACAAGTTTACCAGTTGGCCTGTTACTCTCTGTACGAAGTTCCAAGCTTGTAGCCAAACCATAATCAGTCTCCCAATTAAAGTTTATCTTCTGACGATTAACAAAATACATCTGCTCAACCTTCACTGGGCGGAAAGTCATGAAGATATTATCCTTATTGTGTTTCAGATACTTATCTGATGGAGACTCTACGTCACTTGTTGATTCGAACGAAATAGTACGTACCGGGAATTCTATTGGCTGATACTCTGGCTTATTGAATGAGTAAGTAACCTTAGCATCGTAATAACTGCGGTGTGACTTAGTACCATAAGCATAGTAACCCTCAAAGAACCAATGAGGATTAAGCTTAGCTGTCGTACGAGCAGAGGCACGCAAGCGAATACCATCAATAAAGTTCTTTGAGATGAAAGTATTAACAGGGCCGATATCAAACTTACTTGGCTTATCTTCAGAACCTGTTTCAATAAAGTTCTCTATCAATGCCTTGGATGCAAAAATCACCCATTTGAAATGCTTAGTACTTGCCATTCGCTTGATAAACGAGTCCATCCCAGCCTCACTCTTCGTCAATTGCGTTGTTCTGTGTGCTGCCCAAAACTCATTATCACGCATCTTAGCATTGGTATCGTATATAATCTTTGCTTTACCCTTAAACTGTTTATCCTCGATAGGAGCAAAGGCATAGTTTGTCATACCAGTCGTACGAATGACAATAGCACGTTGTAAGAGGTCTGTTAGCTTTAACTCAGCAATCATGTTGTCTGTTGTCAAAGCCCACTCTCCATTGCTTAACTTCGTGAATTCCTGCTGAAACTTCATTGCATCAACAAAGTTAACACCTGTATTAGCAGGCAACTGCATATCACACTTCTTCACATGAAGCGAACTATCATTCAATACATACAACTCACCACGGAATCCAAAGTCCTGCTGGTTGGCTGGCATAAACTGCAAACGAATACACTGATCCTGATTTACATAGACCGTATCATCAATATAAAAATGATAGAATGAAATCGCTGTAGAGCCTATTGGAGAAGGGAAACGCTTCTGAAGGAGATCAATATGATCATCATAAAGATTGATATCCTTAAAGAGGTCCTTCACAATTGTATTCAAAGCTTCACCCGTCTGTATCAGTTTTGAAATACCCTTAGTAGACTGTCCCAACACAATATCCTTCTCATCACGTGGACTCTTACGATAAAGATGCTGCGTAAGCGTCTCATCTACAGAGATTGGAAGAATAAGTTTGTTATTATAAGGACAAGTCTCCACTTGGTCAAGAAGCCAAGGGGCCTTCTTAAACATAGAGCCTTCAAGTTCATCAGGTGTAAGGTTATTAATAGCCATTGTCACCTTCTGATACTTATCATACTGATAGTAATCATGGTTCTCCAAATGGGTTTGTTTCTTCGCAGCAATAACACGCCGCATCAACTCTACTGCTGGATTATCCTTACGAGAATACTTATGACGTCGCTTAGCCTTCACAACAATCCCTTGAAGTTGCTTAGAGTCTGCAATAAGGGTCACCTTCAACTCTCTTGAAGTATGTGCAGTAATCTTGATATGACGTGGCTTATAACCTACAGCAGTAATAGTAAGCTGTTCACCCACCTTTCGAGCTATAGAAAAATGCCCATCAGCATCACTCGATGCACCTAACTTTAAATTCCGATAGAGCGCATTAGCATAAGGAATACTATCTCCCGTCTGCCAGTCAACCACGTAACATTGGAGCAAAGTACTATCTATCACTGCTGGCTTAGCAGCTATCTTAGCTAAAGAATCCATCATTTGAAGCAATGAGTCAGTAGCTATCACCATCGAATCTGTTGCTGTTAACAAAGAATCTTTACCTAACAACAAAGAGTCAATACGTACTACATGAGGCTTCGAATTAAAGTACAATGCCTTAAAAGAATATGCTTGCGCAGTAAATGACACAAGTAAAAAAAGAGAAGAGAGATAATCACTCTATTCTTTATCACTTGTAGCTCCTCTTTTGCCTTATCAAAGACAAAAGATATATGTTTATCTTTATTGAGTCTGGGTAATCTGTTCATATCTTACTTTAGTTTTAGGACAATGCAGAACAGCCCACTATAGCTATTCTGCACCCAAGAGTTGTCACATCCATAAAAGATGTTCGAAAGACTTCTATACGGTTTGAGAAGCTTACTAATCAATCTCTTCATCTGCTTCATAGCCCCCCATTTCTCGGATAGCATTCTTCAGCATGGTATACTGTTCAAAGAGGTTATTGACGGCTTCCTCACCACGGGTAAAATCGTGCATTGGACTCTTAAGGAAGATACTCAAGAAACGCTGAATACCATAACGACCAGCCCTCGCAGCAAGATCAGAGAGCAATGTAAGATCAAGAAGCAATGGTGCAGCAAGGATTGAGTCACGGCAAAGGAAATTAATCTTTATCTGCATTGGGTAACCCATCCAACCAAAGATATCAATATTATCCCATCCCTCCTTATCGTCATTACGAGGTGGATAATAATTGATACGCACTTTATGATAGATATTACCATAAAGATCGGGCTGTTCATCAGCTCTACAAATTGTTTCAAGTGTTGACAACTTACTTACTTCCTTTGTGTGAAAATTAGCTGGTTCATCAAGAACCAAGCCGTCACGGTTGCCCAAGATATTCGTTGAAAACCAACCAGCAAGCCCAAGGTTACGTGTCTTAATGATAGGAGCAAAGCCCGACTTAACCAATGTCTGACCAGTCTTAAAGTCCTTACCTGCAATAGGCATACGTGTCTTCTCAGCCAACTCCCACATAGCAGGTATATCAACCGTTGTATTAGGAGCACCCATAATAAACGGACAACCTTCTGTCAATGCCGCGTATGCATAACACATTGATGGAGCAATATGCTCTCTGTCATCTGCCTTCATAGCCGATTCCAATTGCTCAAGTGTCTTATGACATGCCTCGTCGTATAGTACATAAATCTCGGTAGAAGCTGCCCAGATAACAACTACACGTTCACAGCCATGCTCTTTCTTAAAGTTCTGAATGTCTTTCTGCAATTCAAGCACCATATCCCAGCGTGTCTTACAGTCTTTAACATTATCACCATCCAGTCGCTTAGCATAGTTTCGGTCAAAAGCAGCTTTCAGAGGCTTAATAGCCATCAGTTCCTCACGTACTGGTTCGATATCCTTTGCTTTCAACACTTCTGCATATACAGCAGCTTGATAAGCATTCTGAGGATACACATCCCATGTACCAAAGACGATATCGTCTAAGTTTGCCAATGGAACAATATCTTTGTAATGAAGATATTTCTTATCTGCTCCGCGTCCTACACGGATTTTATCATATTGAGTCATAGCGCCGATAGGCTTCGTAAGACCCTTGCGTGCCATTAACACTCCAGTCATGAAGGTCGTAGCAACTGCGCCGCAACCAACGACCATTATTCCTAATCTGCCTTCTGCAGGCTTTACGTTTGTTTGCTTCATGATTAATACTGCAATATTTAATTAACGCATTAAAGCGGCGTATATTGTCTTAATATAGTTTGTAGTTCAACTAAATTCTTAATAACATAATCTGCCACACACGTTGTTGGCTCTTCCGACGTCCACCCTTCACCTTTTTAACCAAATTGTATGGCAACCTATTTCACGAGCTGGAAGTATATCTTTTGTGTAGCTATCACCAATCACAACAACGTTCTTAGCCTTCTCATCAAAAGATTTCACAGCTAAATTAAATATCTGCGAATCAGGTTTTCGAACACCAACAACAGCACTTTCCGTTACTGTTTCAAAATAAGAAGATAAATCAAACTCCTCAAGAACAACCGTCATATTCCCATAGAAGTTTGTTACCAAGCCTATTCTATAATGCTTCTTTAAGTCCGACAGCACTTTTCTACTCTCTGCTATATTGGCTTTTACCTTCTCATAAATATCGTTCAACAGAACTCTTTGCATCCGTTCAGCCTCAACCTTATCTACTGATAACCAGCCACGTCTAAGTAAGTATTCAAACTCTATTCTTAACTTATTCGTTAACATCGAGAGGAATGTGTCATGTGACTGTATAATAGGCAGCTTTCCTAAGGTACGCTCTGCATGTACATAGGCTTCACGAAACTGCTCTTCTGTCACAGGAATTCCATTCCTTTTGTATGCATACCATAGAAACTTACCCCAATGACAACCCGCAGTATCAAGTGTACCACCAAAGTCAAAGAGAAGAATTAATCTTCTCTCCTCACTACACTGAGAAGCGTGTATTGTTTCTGCTTTAAAGATATATCGTTTAACTCTTTGTTCATTCTAAATAGTTTAAGCTACATTAGATTGTAATAGACTGTTATTCAACACTAAAAGATAAACATTAAAAGTATTTCATCAACATATATTCAACCCTAATTATAGTCTAAAAAAACATATTATTTACTCCTTTGGCATGAGGCTTTTACATAAATCTTCGTGCCGCTTATGCATATAGATGTACAACAAACTATATAAACTAATCTCAAACACAAAGTATATCCACGGACAATTCAATAAGCAAGTGACGTAGATAAGAATAGCACGACTGTTGAATGAAAGAAAATTTGTAAAAGGCATCAGCGGTCTGCTACCAGCTAAGAAGCGGTCTTTGAGCTCCTGTGGCACCTTATCTATTCCTCCATACTTCTCTATCAATGCTGCATGAAACTTCTGAAAAGCAGGAGTTCTACGCTCCTGACTTCTACAATAACGTTGATAATTACTATGAAAAGCACGATCCCAAAAAGACACCCTTCTTTCCCTTCAAATCTTCAACAATAGCGTGTTCGCGTTCGTATGAGTCAAGTTCTGAACCTTCTTTACCCTTCAAGAAATAAAGATGAATCTGTCGATAATAGTCACTTAACGAACTTTGGGGGGAGTGACATAACAAACTTGCAACAGCTGCCAAACCTAATCCCCAAAAGCCCCACACCTCTGATGTGCCAGGCATTGGCTGATACCACAGGCGTAAGACTATAGCAAGATAGATTGAGAAGAACCACACATCGCCTGCAAAACCATCTAAACAGCGACCTTTCATAGACTGTTGACGAGTAAGCCGTGCCAACTGTCCGTCTGTTGAATCACAAAAGTTTGCTAACATCAAGAGAATAATTCCTATGATATTATGCAAGGTATCTGTAAAATAAAACATTACACCCGCACCAATTCCAAGGAAGATAGAAAGGATGGTGATAGTATTAGGCGTAACACCCAAGCGATGCCAGAACAAGGCAAATGCTAAACCGATAGGCCGAGTAAAATAAATATCAAGCCATTCTTCCGTATCCATAGACTTGAAAGAGGCACGAAGAAGACTAAAAAATCCCATCTTACCATCTTGTCCTTCTCCCAAATAAGGCGAAGAGGGCTGAGCTGCAAAATGAGCATTGTCCTTTGTTTGCTGAGCAGTTACTCTATTATTTTGTTCTTCTTTTGTCATTGTATTCTGATTATTTATAAACGAGTCGAGTTGAGGAATAATTGACTATCTATCAACTACAACTATTCATATCGTCCTTACACTTCTCGTTTGAAGAGGTTTTATGAGAACCCTTAACCTCCTGTTTCATCCGTCCAACGATAGCCTTTGCCGCTTCTTCCCTACATCTTGAGAAACTGGGGAAGTCATTAAAATCAATGATAACATAACTACCATCTTCCCGTACTATCGCGTCACCACCATAAATAGGCGTCTGTAGTAAACAAGCTAACTTCTCCGCATCAGTTTGCAAGTTAGAAGATGAAAATGGATAATATTGTGGTTTACCATTCCTTTCTTCATCACCAAACTTTGTTTCAGTATCATCACCTGAATAATAATAACGGAAAAAGCCAGTACCTTCAACACCATAAAACTTCACAACGTCACCTTTTACGTGTGCTTGCGTCACAACATCTGTAATACCACGCTGCATAAAGGTTGATTTTATCTTTTCGACTTCTGACCAATCATGACAGAAACAGACGTCTTCTTTGCTTTGAGCAGCAGTATCAGCACGCTTTACCCAATAGCCATCATCCCCCTTATCAGGTGGCAATGGGAGATGGTTTTCACGCATCACCTTATCTATATTACTCCTTTGACAAGCCCAAACGCCAACCGATGGGTTAAGAACTTGTATGCCATTCTGCTCCAACTGCTTAAGACACTCTAAAGCCTTTGTGCTACGAGCCATAGAAATAATTTGGCTATTGACATTTACAAAATCTACTGATTCAGATGAAACGGACCAATTATAAGTATTAAAACGATTGACAAAATCATCTTCACTTATTATCGTGGCATCCTCTAACAGACTACCAACCTCTTGCAGTACAGCTAAGTCTTTCTCCTCAGAGTTAGGTGAATAGCATAATGCACGTTGTATCAATAAGGTTTTCCCTTTATAATAAGGAGATAAGTTCTTTACCCCTTCATCAGCCTTTCTTATATCTTCTATATGGTCGATATCAAACACCTTTGTCAGTGGATAAGCTTCCATACGCAAACCTGCTGTAACCAGAGCACGCTGAAAGTTACGCATCCGACTCTCACCTTTTTCTATACAAGATTCAAGAATATCAAGCGAAGGAGCTGTCAACCCATATATACCTGCAGAAATAAAACGAGAATCTACTTGTGCATTATCGTAATAGCCATTAATGCGCATGACATTGTCAACACCAACATAAAGTGGTTTTTCATCATCAATATAATCTGTAACACCCATCAAAGCGGCTGTCCCATGTGCTATCTTATCTTGAAAGGATAAGACGTAATCATGAAACTCACTTTCATCAAAGATAGTATCAACAGTTGTTAGGATAAAAGGCTCATCACGAAGAAAGTCGCACAATTCATAAAAACTATGCATTGAACTCGGCGTTGACTTTACGACAAAACGCAATGGGATGGGCAAACCATTCAAACCTTTGTCTTGTATCATCTTCAAATGACTTGCCACATCAAACATCTGCTCATTACAGATAATAACAATCTCCGTGGCATTATTTTCCATGAAAATCCTTATTAATCTGTCTATGAGCCGTTCTCCCCTTACCTTCACCAATGGTTTGGGTTCGGTGACACCTTCTTGAGCCAGTCGTGAACCATCGCCAGCTGCAATAATTGCGAATTTCATCCCTGCAAAGATACATAATTCTAAGGAGATAAGCCCCTTTCTCGGTAACGTTTTTCTACTTAAATATACCCCAAAAGAGACTTTTATAATACTTTTATCGACTTACAAGCCTTAATACTTAACTAACCCCTCTGAAAGTGACAGAAGACAAATAAGATAAATAAAATAATAACAGCCTCATTCGAGTACATAAGAGCATGAAGAAATTTTATTACAAAAACAAGGAGAAAAAGAGACTTAATAACAGCCTAAATCAGTATTTTCAACTACTCTTGTAACCAAAAGACTATCAAATAATTACAAGACCGTAAAGTAAAAAGATGCTTAATTGGACTTCAAAAGGGCGTTAGTTAGACCTCAAAAAGAGCATCTTTTACAAGTCAATTGGGCGTCTTTTTCGAAGCATAAAGGGCACATATTACTTTTTCAATAGTTAGAAAAATTTATTACATTTAATGAAATACATAGTTCTCATAAAAAGTAAAAATATAGGTTTCAATGATATACAAAAAGAAGACATCGTTAGCATCTTGTTCAAGAATTAAAAAAAGCAAAAAAATAAAAAAATCGAGAAAAAAAGCGTTTTTAGATACAAATAAAATAAAAAAACAGTAGAGAACTAAGCGAAAAAAAGCAAGTTTAAAGGTCATTATAGTTAATTTAATGTTAAAGCGCGAACAATCTAAATAAAAAAATTTGCTTTGTTTGAATATTATATCCTATCTTTGCATATATAAAAATTAGAGGATGACAACAACATAACACAGATTGTTAAAAAAACAAAAAGAAATAAATCCTCTATAAATATTCACAAGCCAAGTTGAGATTTACTTTGACTTGTATGAGATGAAAAGAGGTTATAAAAAAACTATTTTACTAAGGACACCAAAATATACATAGTTATTTATTTGCGTTAACCACGCAGGGATAATTCGCGCAAGTAAGAGATTGAAATACATAGGTTAGTTTTTTTAAGGTGAAGGATAACAAAAATTGTCACGAGTCCTACACAGCATATTGCTGGGATATCGAAGACATTTCAGTCAGTCCTGATTTCACGTCGGTGAAATCAGGATTTTTTTATTTCAAATATTTTGTTTTATCCGTGAAAGTACCCTAAATTTGTAACCATATATGTTTAAGAATAGATACAAGCGGTTTGGCTGTCTACTGCTTTTCATCCTCCTTGTAGGAAAAACTATGGCACAACAGCCCTTGACCTTTGAGTTAGAACGTGTCAACGATTCGCTTTCATGGCTGTGCCTATACCCCTAAGGTACAAGCGAATACGGAGCAAAAAGGACACAAAAAAACTGGTGGAAAACCAGAAAAAGCAATTGCAAAATGGAAACTTCCCTACCCTGTTTATCAACTGGTAACAGGAGATGTTAATGGAGATGGAAAGGACGAAGCAATCGTTGGCGTCATCAAACCGACTCGCTTCTACCCACAGCCTGCACGTAGACTCTTCATTTTTAAGCAGATAAATGACAAAATACGCCCCATGTGGATGGGGTCGCGAATGGGTGGAATACTATGCGATTTTCGTTTTATAGAACCATACGTACGTACATTACAAGCAACCATCGATAATAAATACGTTGTTGCAGACTATGTTTGGGACGACTTCGGACTTTCTTTCGTACGCTTTTTTAACTGAAGCTGTTAGCCACGAAGAAGCTGTTAAACGATTTATTGCAAGCGAATAAATATAAAACATAACTATTAAAAAAATAAAACAAGATGAACCACAATTCCTATTACAAGCTAATGCAAAAGAACGCATTCAGAACAGTAGCTATTGCATTCCTGATTTTGTTGTTCTCACCTACTGCATGGGCACAAAGTGAAAAGACAGATGGCAGCAGAGGTGATGCCTATATTGAACGTACAGAGGAAAAGAAGACTCCTCTTATTCTCCCTGGTGCTGGAAAAATAAATATTGAAAAACTAAAGGGTAAGATTGATACGCAGATGGACATCTCTAAACTCAATCTTGTAGAACTACGTGCAATCAGAAACGCCTTTGCTGCAAGGCAGGGATACCCTTTCAAGGATGCAACCTTACGTGCATTATACAATACAACAACATGGTATAACGATGCACTTTGGGATGTCTATGAAAAAGAAGAGACCCCTGGTAAGAAGTTCTCACCACGTTATACGAAAGAACAACTTGCCTTTACAGAGCGCATCCGTGCACGAGAAGCTGAATTACGAAAGCTGAACTTTAAACCAGCGAACAGTAAGGACGTGGTGAATATGAAGAATCTTATCAACCCGTTCCAGCTGAAAGAGTTCGACCCAAAGCTATATAGCATGTTGGGACAGAATGGTTTTGCTATCGTTCCTGCCGAACATAATCAGCTTTTCCACGTATATGAGAAGAACGACTATGCTGATTTTCCAAGCTTCGTAACCACTGACCTCTACCTACAACTGTTCCATCTCTATTTTGATTGTGTATTGCGCGATGTGGAGGAAAAGCACTTAGACTCACTGATGATTGTCTTTTCTTCCAAAATGGGAGCAGAGATGAAGACACTTACAAGCAGTCAAAATGCAGAAATAAAGGCTGCAGCGGAATATGGTCAGGCATGGTTTGCCGTCGCATCTTGGCTCTTTAGTCATGATAAAGCACCAAATCAATAGCTACACTGAATGCCCCAGAAGCATACAAGAAGATGGTAATGGAAGAAATCACTAAGTCTTTCGAGGCTGAAAATGGATATTCTGAGATGCTTGAATATGACTCTCAGACAGGAATGTTTGCTTATTCGCTCTTCCGTCCACGTGGTCACTATACCCGATCTAAGGTTTGTAGTCGTTACTTCCGTGGTATGATGTGGTTGCAAACAGCCCATTTTGGTACGGACAAACCTGCTAAGATGAAGCAGATTGCACTTATTGCCAATGTCTTCAACCAACAACCAAAGATCAAAACCATATACGACAAGGTAAGTGAACCTATCACTTATCTTATGGGAACACCTGATAATGTTACCCTCATACAGGTTGCAGAACTTGTTAAGAAGATGAACTTACCTATAGAAAAGCTATTATCTTCAAATAAAGACATGGGTAAACTGACAGCAAACATTGAAGCAATAGCAAAGAAACAGACACGTATCGAGTTGAAGAAAACACATGGAACCAAATATGTTGTAGATATTATGCCACAGCGTTATCAACCTGATGCAGAGGCATTGATAGCTACTACGGATCAAGATAGCCCTATCTCTCTCCGCCCATGTCCAAAGGGACTCGACTGGATGGCTGTCATGGGATTGCCAGGTGCCGAACGTATTCTCATGGACGAGCTGAAAGAAGCACAGAAATGGAAGGATTTTCCAAAGGCATTAACCACTGCTCGTAAGAAAGTTGCTAATACTCCTTGGGAGGCTTGTGTAGCAAATCAATGGATGTACACGCTCCAGTCATTAGGTGACACCGCACAGTCGCTTCCTTATTTCATGCAGACACCACAGTGGCAGAAGAAGAATTTGAACACAGCACTTGCTTCTTGGGCTGAATTAAAGCATGATGCTATCCTCTATGCAAAGCAGCCTATGGTGGCAGAGTGTGGCTCTGGAGGTCCAGAACCACCTGTCGTAAAGGGTTATGTTGAGCCTAACGTGAAGTTCTGGGAGAAAGCTATTGCACTTGTAACAAAAATGGATAAAGTTCTCACCACTTACAATTTACAGACTGAAAAGGCAAAGGCTGTATATGAACGAATAAAGGAAATGGCTGAATTCTGCCGTGATATCAGTAAGAAAGAACTGAATGGTGGAAAGATAACTGATGAGGAATACAACCAGATTGAAATCATTGGTTCAACTGTGGAGAACATCTCTTTGGAGCTTGTCAGCGAGGACAATCAGATGTTGCAGGGATGGTCTGATGTGGTAAGTACTGACAAGAAGGTTGCAGTTGTTGCTGATGTCTTCACTGCTGGAGGCGAGAATGTTGCCATAGATGATAAATGTGTGCTATATGAAGGAGTTGGTCCTGCTTACGAAATATACGTAGTAGTTGAGATAGACGGCTCCCTTTACCTTACACGTGGCTCCGTCTTCTCTTACCGTGAGTTTACAAGATTGATGTCAGACCCACGTATGACGGACGAAGAATGGCAAGAGGAATTAAAGAAGTCACCAACAGGTGGAACGCCATCATGGATGAAAGAGATTATAGCTCCTGTAAAGGGAATGAGTGCTGATGATGAAGAGACATTCTATAGTTCGGGCTGTTAAAGTTATTATATGCTTATTAACTCCTATCCTACTATCTTTCAATGGGATAGGAGTTGACTTTATCCATCAAAGAAGTCGGCTCAAAAAAGAGCTGACGACACCTTACGTATCGTTATTACAGGTGATCTTCTACTTGACAGGGGGGTAAGACAGAAGATTGACGTGGCAGGAGTTGATGCTCTTTTTTCATCTGGTATCGACTCGTTGTTCCAATCTTCCAACTATGTAATTGCCAATTTAGAGTGCCCTGTGACTAAAATTAGAGAGCGTGTATTCAAACGTTTCATCTTTAGAGGGGAACCAGAATGGTTGCCTACACTACATCGTCATGGCATAACTCACCTCAACTTAGCCAATAATCATAGTATTGACCAAGGAAGAAATGGACTTTTAGACACACAAGAACAAATTAAAAAGGCAGGAATGATACCTATCGGAGCTGGTAGAAATATGGAAGAAGCAGCAGAGCCAGTACTCATTTCTACAAATCCACGCCATGTTTGGGTAGTTTCATCTCTACGCTTACCATTAGAAAACTTTCCTTATCTTCCTCAAAAACCTTGTGTTAGTCAGGAAAGTATAGATAGTCTTATCATGCGCATTGAACACTTACGCGCTACAGATAAGAATTGTTATATTCTCCTTATACTACATTGGGGATGGGAACACCACTTCAGAGCGACTCCACAGCAGCGTGAGAATGCACGCAAACTAATTGACGCAGGAGCTGATGCCATTGTTGGACACCATAGTCATACGCTTCAGACAATAGAGACGTATCGAGGAAAACCGATTTACTATGGTATTGGAAACTTTATTTTTGACCAAAGAAAACCGATGAATTCACGGGCTTGTGTAGTGGAGTTATCCATTACTGCAGACAAGTGTAAAGTAAAGGCTTTACCTATAGAAATCAAGAACTGTGTACCCTACCTTGGCAAATAGCTTTTTCAAATTGTACTTATTTCTCACTTTTAGATAACTTTTCAGCAAAAAAGTTTGGAAGTTTACGTTTAAGTATATACTTTTGCAGCAGGTCTGAGGGTACAACCTTGCACAACGTTATACCTAAAAGCAAAATGAAAAAGTAAACACAATATGAAGCGACAAGGACAAGCACTATCATTAAAGAATCTAACAAAAAGCAATGTGTGGGACATTCAGGAAAACGATGTCTTCCGCCTTTGGGCACAAGCAGAACGTGACGCCGATTTAAGGGATAATGAGCGTCATTATATTGATGTAATCAAAAGTGCCTTTACCATAGAAGAAGTTAAGGTTGATAAGCCTGAAGTTATCAAGAAATACGAAGAACGTGGCTGCCAAGTTGGTCAAGTTAGACTTGATGAGGGTACCACAGTAAGTGGGCTTTAAAGAAAAAGCCAATCCAACGTATTACTGATTTAACTTGGGAAAATATCCATCATATATCAGCTCAGAAACTAATTGAAGTTCTTGAGCGCAACTTTGGCGGTGGCTGGGAAAGCCTTCCACAGAGCGTACAGGATATTATCTTGAGTGGATTTGATATAAGTACAACCACCCTTCCAACAGCTCGCTTGAAAAAACCAGGCGGTCTTTATGAAAAGAAGGTGGCTGATGGTTTCGAAGTTCTTGAGATTTCTAAGGGCTCATGGACAGAAGCGATCTTTGCGAAAGAGAAGCCTATTTCAACTATGACCACAACAAAGCTTTCATCACTTGAGGAGATGGAAGACGAGGATCTCTTGAAGAATCTGGATGATGAGGACGATATAATGCCTGAAGATGAGAGAGATACAGATGATGAGGACGATGAGGATTTCGATGAGGATAAGCTCACGGAAGAAAGCTATCGTACCACTTTCGATACCAACCCAGAGGAACTCGAGATGCAGGCCGATGAGGTTGGAGAAGATGTAGACTTCTAAACAAGCATTACAAGCATATTAAGTGATTAAGTAAATCACAATAAGAAAAGACCCAATCAACATAAAGTGATTGGGTCTTTTCTTGCTCTCTAACTTTAATCTTGTTTTTCGTTATCTTTCCTAATTCGCATCACCAAGCTACAAAAAGCAGCAGCAGCGAATAGTTTCTTTTAGTGCTTTTTAGCCTTCTCAGCCAAAGCCTGACGACGAGCGTTCTGAATCTCGAGAAAACGAGCATCCATACTGCTGTCAAACTCCTGGTTCTTAATAATTAACCTTTCCATAAACGTATTGTTATCTTAAATACTTAATCGGATACAAAGATACATTTTCCAAGTAATTATAACAAATTTATACGTCTTTTTTTGAACTTATTTCAGTTACTTTTTTTGATTATAATCAATACCGTTGATTTACATCAAATATACATCTATATCGTAGCAAACACAACGAAAAAGATTGGCTATATCAAAATTATTTCCTACCTTTGCACCAAATTCACAAAGAAAAACAAGTAATAACCGCAGAACCAAAGGGGTTCCGCACAAAGAAGAAAGGATAACATTATGTTGACATTTGGTATTGTTACTATCGTTGCAGCCGTAATCGCAGAGACATTGATTGTTTCAAAGAAGATTAATCTTGATTAGTAATTATCAAGTAAACAAAAGACCAGAAATTAGAACAGACGCTGTTAAAAAACGATTAACAGCAGATAGATACTTGAGTTCGGGATAAGTTTAGCATGAAAAAAGTTCTAACTGCCTTGATTTTTCCACATACACCGGCAGTGCCTCTGGCTTGTTCTCAAAGAAGCAGTATGCTGTAAGGGCAGAACACAAGTTCATGATAAAGTTGTGTATCGAGCGGTGTCTTGAGTGAACAAGGTTGGCTTTGTTCTTGAGTAGTTCGTTAATGCACTCGATAATGTATCTTTTCCTCAGCATAATCTTGTCCCACATAGGCATCAGTTTGTTCTTCATCTTAGCCTTGAGCCCATGAACGAGTTGGATACCTTGACTGAACAGACTATCAAAGAGTTCCTGCTTGATGTACCCTCTATCAGCAAAGATCTTCCCAAATAAGACCTTTGCAAATACCGTCCATACCCTGCTATCTCTGTCATCCACATTTGCTCCTGTAAGACAGAACGTTATCACTTCACCAGAATCATTGCATAGCAGGTGCAGCTTGAATCCATGACACCAGCCCATGGTACCCTTTTCCGTCCTTGGCGAGGCCGGCAAAGACTTTTGTTGTAATATCGTCGTACATTGTGACATACGGGTATCATTGTGCTGTCAACGAATGTTATACCCGTACACTTGCCGAAGGCATAGAGCTTCATGAACAGCATCATCTTAAAGAACACTCTAGGCATGAGTTCAACGAAGCGGTTATAGGAAACCGCGTCGGGAAAATCCTGACGCATCACCCCTTTGACCCAATTCAAATAATACTCCTTGAAATTGCGATATGCGCCGAAATGATAGCATACCAAAAATGGTCATAATCTCACTTTCCGAGAGTCTGCCCTTGCGGTTTCGGTAGCGTTTGCCGTCACTGTTATGGGACGGTAGACGCAGGTTTTTTTCGCTAATTCGGCACTCAAATTCTTATCAAACTCGTCGATTATACAGAAAATTTCAGTAACTTTTGTCCTTGGTAATCATCGTTCAAAAAAATCTTGTAATCTATTGATTTTTCACCTATAAAGATACGAATTTTTTTGACGAGATTACCAACTTTTTTTCAAGCCTTTTTCTTATCCCGAACTCGCGTATAGATAAAAAGAAAAAAAGCCGGTACATCAAACGATGTGTCGGCTTTTTTTCTTTGTTTATTATAATTCATAATCTAACAATATACTACTCTCAACTCTACAACATATTACAGAATCTTTTACCTTAAATATCAGTGATATTAATCCAAAACACACATGGTGTTTACTATCCGCACATGTGGTGTTAAGCACCAACACCACATGTGCTAAGCACCAATACGTTGATAAAGTATAAAGAAAAAAAGACTATGATAGTTCTTCTTATAAAATAGTGTAGAGCCTTAGAGAAAAGCTATCTTCACTTATCTTTTTAATAAAAGATTAGCTTCCAACAATCACTTTGCTCTAAAGGATATTAAGATCAGCAAGAGCTTTCTGTGCTATAACATCAAAGTCTTCTCCTAATTCGCAGAAACTTAGAACACAATTATATGCTGCATGTCTCAATGGTAGGCTCTCACCTGCTAACGTTGTGTGTGCCTGATCAAGGAACTCATTAATACCACGCCTCATTAGGTTCCATACCACGAGCAAGCAAACGAGCGAGAAGTTGATAGCCACAAAGTTGATACATATCACGGTTTGAAGCTATCCACTTGTATGCCAAAGCAGGTGCAAAGTCAAGATATTGAAGCAAATTAAAAGCCAACAACTCAGCCATTTCCTGTGTGCGAAGGCGTTCCATCCATACTTCCACAAGGTCTTCGTCCATCTTCTCTGCTGGCATAATAAGCGTAGCAAGTACCTGACACTCACGAATATCCTCTTTCCAAAGTTCAATAGCGAGTTCATAATCCTTACCATACTCAGCCGCCATCTTCTGCAAATCAGGGACTGGTACGCCCCAATTTATTTTATACGTAACACCCTTTTGACGCATAGAGTGCGATGCAACTCCATTCATCAAGAGGCGGAAAGACTGTTTAATCTCTTTCAGTTTCTCGTGTATCTGTTCGTTCATTATCCTATTAATCTATATAAATTGATAAATTCCATTGTAGTTTTTTTATACCACAACAGTATAATTATTTAGCATTTAAAAAAACTTAATGGTAGTTCCTATTAACCTACTAAGCTTAACATTAAGAAGCAATCAATTTCCGAGATGCTATACATTGTCAATGTATCTGCATCACTACGGAACTCTTCCAATAATTGCTCCCTACTCTTTCCACTCTTTACCATCCATTCTCGGAACAGCTCAACAGCACGTTGAACGTTGCCCATAGCCCACTGACAATAACCTGCATTCAGATAATCCTCATGCGCTGGAGTTGTTGCAAGAAGGGTGTCATATAACTGTGAAGCCTTATCAAGGCTATTATCCGACAGCATTGCCCATGCAAGAACACGCTTCACATTCATGTCTTCTGGGTATTGATAGTCAAGACGGAACAACTCTTCACGCACCTCGCTTGTCCTACCTAACTTCAATAGTGCAACACAACGATTCATGGTGTAATTCTTATGACCAGGTTCTAATTTCAGCAACTCGGTATACACCTCTTCTGCTGTCTTATAATCCTCTACATCAAGTGCTGCTCTCGCTTTTCCTTTCAGTGCCCATTGGTTATCAGGCTCAGCCTTCAACGCATAATCAAAGAACTGATAAGCAAATTCAGCCTTACCCATATTGATATTTGTATAACCCATTAAAATAGCATATCGTGGGTCTGCACTTTGGAAAGTAGTCAATAGTTCTGCAAGTTCCGTCATCTGCTGATGCTTATACAAATGTGAAGCCAAACGCAACTTGACATCATCCAGTCCTGTACCCATAAAGGATTTATACGTAAAAAAGAAAGTGTCAGCAACAAAGTCTCCCTTACCATTATCCTCAAATGGATTAATAAAGTCATTAGCTGTATGATAAAGACGGAAGAAACGATATAAGTCTTGTAAGTAGGTACGACGAATACTAATAGCATCTTCAGTATCATCACTTTCTGCCAACGGACCTAACATAGCGTCAGAACCAATTGCATCTTTAATATCAGCAGGTAACTGATTGATAATTTGTTCTAAGCAAAAGCAAAAGAGTATCTATCCGACTCACAGAAATTACTTCTTTCCATGAGTGTATTCAAGAACTTCGTGTCGCCTAATTTATTTATAACAGAGCGTAAAGCAGGGTGATTCAAGTAGAATGGAGTAAACCAATTCACCATATCATTAAAGAAAGAGAATCGCTTCATCTGACTGAAACCACCAAAATAGATATCAGAACCTTGCTTCTGCATATCCATCATCTTGCGTACTTTCTCTTCCAACTGCTCCATGCGCTTCTCATCTGCATCTTGGTGAAGAATGCTCTCTATCGCATCTTCTTCCTTTTCCATAATTCCAAGTCGCCCAATTGTCAGATTAGAGTTACGCATGATATCAGGCATAATATCACGCTGTATCTTATCATTATCCTTCTCTGCAGCCTTACTATAAAAGAACTGAATCTGCAAAGTCAGTAATTCACGAGTAATGGCAGGGTTTTCACAGAGTTCACGTATCAACGCATCCTGCTCTGGGAAGATGTCCATTCCTTCGAAGACTGCTAACACCCAGCCCACCAATGCACGCTGTCTTACATGCTCATCCGTAGCTTTTTGATATACATTGACAAGTGTCTTGAATTTATTAATATCAAACTGATTCATTGCGCCAAGGCTAATAGCGCTTACAATAACTTGCTGATCAGTTGACATAACAGTAGGAGAAAGGAGCAACTCTGTATAGAATTTACAATCATCTTCAGTCCATTGACATGATGTCCATAATGCACTAAAAAGACGATTCATAAACAATTGATGTCGATCATATAACTCAGTACTCTTCTGTTCTCTTGTTTCTTCTGGTTGAAGTGAGAGCATAGCAATGTCTGACACAAATGATTCTAACACCGTACGAACGAAGTCATGGCTGGTATTCAGGTGGTCAATTACCCTAAAAGAGTTAACATATGCACTAACATTCTTGCATCTCCAACTGATTTCAAGGTCAGCAGCAACTCGGTAAAGTCGCTGCAACAAAGTATTGTAGAGTGACTCACGATGACTATCTGAAAAGCCCCTTCCCATATAGTCTACCATCAACTGATAATCAGTTTTGATAGCTTCAAACTCACTGTGACCCATGAGTGATGGACGCTGAACATAAAGTTGATCTAACACCTCAATAGCATTACTCAACCTTCTGTCCATCAAACAGTTTATAGCCTTGCTAAGAATCTCTTCTACATTCACAACCCTACTCCTTTATTTAATTACTATTCAATTCTTATTTATTAACCTTACCGCCACTAAGATAGTTGCGAGCCATGAGCAAGTTTGCCTTACGTGGTGGTCCAATCTTCGTATATTTAATATCAGGTAGTGCTCGCACGACAGCTTCATCTACCTTCATATACTTTTGAATCAAGGCAGAATAATACTTCACACCGTTCTTGTTAATTTGCTCAACAGCCTTATCATAGGCCTCAGCAAAGGCGGCCTCCTCATCTTGACGACGCACTTTATCCATTATTGCCACCACCCCAAGGTGTACACCTGCATCTTCCGAGTTAAAGAGTGAATTATTATTTGCCGACAAAGCCTTTGTTGCTTGCGGTTCAGAAAACCAATAAGCATCTATCTCGTGGTTCTGCAACATAGCAAGTCTCACCAATACATCGTTAATCTGTACACGGAAAACTTGATACTTAGGCTTAGCCTTCTTCACCGCCATATCAGTCAGAAGGTCTGTTCCAGAATAACGAGTCATAGCAACAATCTTATCACTAAGGTCAGAGAGTTGCTTTAACTTCGAATCCTTATCAGCAATCAGTTGCCAATTAAGATTCGTATCTGTCAGATAATGCATTAGTACCTTGTTCCTATGCTTCAATCTTTCTGTACGGACAAGGTCACTGAATGCAGCTTGTACACTTCCTCCTATCATAGCCGTATCACAATCCATCTGTGCATTAAACTTACAAAGTCTAATGTCAACCTTAGCTGTATCATATAATAAGCTATCCTTCAATAGATACGCCGGCAGGCAATCCATTGTAGGCATCACAGCTATTTTATAAGCTTTCTGATAAGCTGCACGCTCTGCCAACTTCTGTGCCTGACGTTCAGCTTGCAGTTCTTTATCGCTCTTACCACAGCTGACAAACGCAAGCACAGCCAGTATGAGCAAGTAATTAATACGTTTCATATAGTTGCAAAATTAAGAATAAATTTTGTAACTAAGAAAAATCTTATTACTTTTGTCTTACTTATGGCAAAGGACAAGATAGCTTTCGTCTGCAGTAATTGTGGACAGGAAAGTGCAAAATGGATTGGTAAATGCCCCAACTGTGGGCAGTGGAACACATTCAAGGAGTTCCGTATCGCTGTTGATACGGGATCACTGGCTGCACGCAATGCCGCAACAACATTGCGCAATGCGGCTTCTGGTGGCTCTGTTTCGGCTTTGGCAAACAAGCCACAGCGTCTCCGCGACATCTCATCTCACGATGATCCACGTATAGACATGCACGATGGTGAACTTAACCGCGTGTTAGGTGGCGGTTTAGTACCGGGTAGTATTGTACTACTTGGTGGCGAACGGGCATCGGTAAGAGTACGCTGACATTGCAAACGATTCTCCACATGACGCAACGTGTACTCTATGTCAGCGGTGAGGAAAGTCCTCATCAGATAAAGATGCGTGCCGAACGAATTTCAAAGGACATTTCTGAAAACATCATTATCTTGTCGGAAACATCTTTGGAACATATCTTTGAGCATATACGTGACGTACAGCCAGAACTTGTTGTTATCGACTCTATCCAGACTATCTCAACGGAAGACGTTGACAGCAGCCCTGGTAGTATCACTCAAGTGCGTGAATGTGCATCAGCCCTTCTACGCTTTGCCAAGACAAGTGGTGTTCCTGTGATTCTCATTGGGCATATCAATAAAGAGGGAAGCATTGCTGGACCAAAAATATTAGAGCATATTGTTGACACCGTGATTCAATTTGAAGGCGACCAACATTATATGTATCGAATCCTCCGAAGCATTAAGAACCGCTTTGGTTCTACCTCAGAACTCGGTATCTATGAAATGGAACAGCAGGGACTTCGTGAAGTTAGCAACCCTTCTGAACTTCTCCTTACAGAAGACCATGAGGGATTGTCGGGTGTTGCTATTTCAAGTACTATAGAGGGTGCACGCCCTTTCCTTGTTGAAACACAAGCACTTGTGTCATCAGCTGCTTATGGAACTCCACAGCGTTCTGCCACAGGCTTTGATCAACGCCGCCTTAACATGCTCCTCGCTGTATTAGAGAAGCGTGTCGGTTTTAAGCTGATGCAGAAGGATGTCTTCCTAAACATTGCTGGCGGTCTGCGTGTGACAGACATGGCAATGGACCTCAGTGTTATTGCTGCCGTACTCTCATCAAATGTTGACACACCAATAGAACAAGGTTGGTGTATGTGTGGTGAGGTCGGACTGAGTGGTGAAGTACGTCCTGTCAGCCGCATAGAACAGCGCATTGCAGAAGCAGAGAAATTGGGGTTTAGCCACATCATTATTCCGAAGTATAATCTTTCAGGTCTTACAGGCAAGTACAATATACAACTTCATCCCGTAAGAAAGGTTGAAGAAGCACTTAGAGCATTATTTGGCTAAAATAATAATGATGACTTTGAGGCAAACACTCAAAAACACACTACACCCCGCTTTTTGTAATAAAAAAATTCAGTACCCAATACTCTAAGTGGTGCTTAATTGGAGTTGAATTAAGGCTTAATTGGCTTTCAAAAGATGCCCTTTTTGAAGTCTAACTAACGTCCTTTTGAAGTCCAACTAAGCACCTCTTCGAATAGATACTTATAACTCCTTTATAACAAAAAGAGTTACAAAGGCGTTCGAAATGACATCTTTTGGCTATTTTTTTAAGTAAAAAACAAGGGAGTAATGTAAAAATAATTCAGCATGCAATAAATGTAAATTAAGGGCTATATAAAGAATAAAACCATCCGAACAGATACAAACGAAGAAAGGCAGTAGCTAACGGGATAAACCATTGCTACTGCCTTTAATATTTTCTTTTTAAACTATCGCTTTAGAACTTAGCCATCTTGATAGCATCTATCGCACATTCGTCACCCTTGTTTCCAAGTCTGCCACCGCTGCGATCCTTAGCCTGCTGTAGGTCGTCTGTTGTGAGAAGACCATAGATAACAGGGATGTTCTGCGATGCATTGAGGTGAGCAATACCGTATGTAACACCCTCACAGATATAGTCAAAATGAGGTGTTTCACCACGAATGACACTTCCAAGAATGATAACAGCATCGAAACCGTCGTTCTTGGTCATCATCTGTGCACCATAAATAAGTTCAAAACTACCAGGAACAGTCTTAATATGAATATTCTCTGGGATAGCACCATGCTTCTCGAGTGTCTTTACAGCACCATCAAGCAAAGCACCAGTAATCTCCGGATTCCACTCAGCTACAACAATACCAAAACACATGTTACTTGCGTCTGGTACGCTCTGTGCATCGTAGTCGGATAAATGATGAAGTTCTGTTGCCATGGTTGCTTAGTTAGAAGCACGCTCAATGTACTTGTCAATATCCTGGTAGATAGGAGAGTTGACGTATGTCTTCTTGATATCCTTGTAGATCTCAAGTGCCTCAGCCTTCTTGCCTTCGCTCTCGAGGAGGATACCAGCCTTGCGCAATGCTAAAGGCGCGATGCTGAGGTTGGTATTATCAGCAGCCTCAGAGTTAGCCATCTTAGCAGCTTTCTTGAAGCAGTCAACAGCCTTAGCGTTCTGGTTATTGTTTGCATAGATGTCACCGAGTGCCATCTGAGAAGCTGGACTAATCATCTGATCGCTGCCAGTGCTGAACTTCTCTGCATTCTCCAATGCCTTTGCCCAGTTTGGCTTAGCCTGATGTGCATAGCAAAGCGCAACATAAAGGTTTGCGAGGTTACCAGCATCTGTGCTGCTGTAGTCGCTCTGCACCTTCTGAAAACCAGCAAGAGCCTGATCATACTGCTGATTATTGAAGAGTGTCTGACTCTTAGCCAACTCAGTGCTTGCCTCTGCCTCACGTGGAGCAGAAACATAGTTTTTGTAAAGGATAACGCCAGCAATAGCTACTACAATAGCAACGATAGCGATAAGCAAAGGCTTCTTGTACTTTAAGAACGTAGCCTCAGAATTGTTAAGGGTATCTTCGTATGTACCCTGTTCTTTGTTGTTTACCATTTTTACGTTATGATGTTTTTATTTTATTCTAAACTGTAAGGGGTGCATTATAGCGGGACAAAATTAATCAAAAAGTCGCATATATTGAAATTTATCAACGACTTTTTTCTTTTATTGAACGGAAATGAGTTAACTTTTGCAAAGAATGAGAAGGAATAATATGGAGTTTAAAGGTTTATCAGATAAACTCAACATTTTATTCTCTAAACAAAGAAGAGACTGTTTTTTCACAGCTCTTTTAGTTATAAGAAGCATTCATTCACATTCATCTCCTTAATATTCAGGCAATAAAAATAAGACGATGCAATTAGAGAAACTATCCATTATAAACTATAAGAATATTCAGGCGGCAACATTAGATTTGTCGGCTAAGCTTAACTGTTTTATTGGACATAATGGTGAGGGAAAGACCAATCTACTTGATGCAGTTTATTATCTTTCTTTCTGTAAGAGTGCTTTTAATCCAAAGGATTCGGAAGTGATGCGCCATGATGCAGACTATTTTGTACTGGAAGGAGATTACAGTACAGATGCTGGCGAGCACGAACAAGTTTACTGTGGAATGAAACGTGGCTCAAAGAAGCATTTTAAGCGTAATAAGAAAGAGTATAAACGATTGTCACAGCACATTGGACTGGTGCCATTGATTTTTGTTTCTCCAGCTGATGCGACCCTTATTGAAGGAGGAAGCGAAGAGCGAAGAAAGCTGATGGATGTGGTTATCTCACAATACGACACACCTTATATAGAATCACTCAGCCGATATAATAAGGCTTTACAACAGCGTAATAGCTTGCTGAAGCAAGAGGAAGAACCAGATGCGACACTTCTGGAACTACTTGAAATGCAGATGGCTGAGCATGGCGAGGCTGTCTATAAGAAGCGAGCTGCCTTCGTAGAGGAGCTAACACCTGTTTTTTTCAACGTATCTATCAGACTATCTGCAGTGAACGAGAGCAGGTTTCACTTGAGTATGTTTCGCATTGTCAGCGTGGTGACTTGTTAGACGTTATTCAGCGCGATCGAGCTAAAGACCGCATTATGGGTTATTCGCTTCATGGCACGCACAAGGATGACTTAGTGATGAAACTTGGTGGCTATCCTATGAAAAGAGAAGGCAGCCAAGGACAAAATAAGACATACGTATTGGCTTTGAAGCTTGCACAGTTTGATTTCCTTAGACGTACAGCAGGAAATAACACTCCACTATTGTTACTTGACGATATCTTTGATAAGCTCGATAGTAGTCGCGTGGAACAAATTGTGCGCTTAGTATCAGGTGATGACTTCGGGCAAATATTCATTACAGATACTAATCGTGACCACTTAGACAAGATTCTACAAGGTAGTGGCTTCAGTTACAAGCTGTTCTCTGTGGAAGGTGGAGAAATCAATGAAAGAGAAGGATAAGATATGTTTAGAAGGAAAGTACAAGTATTAGACGATGTTCTCAACCAGTTTCTGAGGCAGGAAGGCCTTGAGTCTCCCCTATTGCAGAAACGTATTATTGCTGCATGGGACACTGTGGCTGGTGAGACTATTGCTCGATACACACAAGAGAAGTTTATCAAAAATCAGACTCTATTCATAAAAATAACCAACCCAGCTTTACGTGCCAATCTCTGCATGATGCAATCAGACTTAGTCAAGAAACTTAATGCTGCAGTTGGTTCTATGGTTATTTCCGAAGTGAAAATCTACTAAATTATCCTTTCTATCATAGGATACAACAACCTTATATAGTCAAAGAAGTAATGGTGTAATTACTTGTTATCATTCCTTTCTCTTTACAACTGTTTTCATTATTTGTAATTGATACAAATCAAGAAACCTCCTTTTAAGGGAAATTTATGCGTAAATTATTTGGTGTGTGCGCAAACAATGCTTACCTTTGCATCGTCAAAAAGACAAATAATAGATTGTTTAGGTTAGTAGTAATAGATTTAGGTTTTTTTAGTTATTTAGTTTAAGGTAGAACAAAAAGAGATTGTTCAATAACACAAATAGGTTTTTAGTTTAAGGTTATTAAAAAGAATTGATTTAAGGGTAACATTGATGCAAGATGATTGGGGATTGCCGTGAGGCATGAACCAAAAATCAAGCATAAAACAGAAATTTCATACATGAAATAAAAAAAGAGCATGATAGGTTTTCTATCATGCTCTTTTAATTTTATAGTCAATATAAAAAGGGCAGTCTCCTGCCCTTTTTCTTATGTTACAATACTAAAACTTCTTAGGTTTAGATTCTCATTCCCTTAAGAATCTCATTCATCTTCTGCTTTGTTTCAATACGTGTTGGAACCAAAGGAAGGCGCAGAACATTCTCAATCATACCCATATCATTCAAGAGAGCCTTACAACCTGCTGGGTTACCATCTACAAAGAGAAGTTTATAAAGTTCTGTAAACTGATGATGTATCTTACGTGCTGGCTCATACTCACCCTTAAATTCCAAACGAATCATACGTGAGAACTCCTTTGGCAGTGCGTTACCAATCACAGAGATAACTCCTACTGCACCACTTGCTATCATTGGGAAGGTCAATGCGTCATCGCCACTGATAACTTCAAAGTGCTTTGGCTTGTTCTTGATAATCTCATCAACCTGCTCCAAGTTGCCTGATGCCTCTTTAATGGCGACAACATTGGCAAACTCTGAAGCGATGCGAACGGTTGTCTCTGCAGTCATATTGACACCTACACGACCAGGCACATTGTACAATACAATTGGAAGAGGGCTTGCCTTAGCGATAGCCTTAAAATGCTGATAAAGTCCCTCCTGACTTGGTTTATTATAGTAAGGACAGATGCTAAGAATACCATCAATACCACTCCAATCAGTCGTTTTAATTTCTTCTACAACAGCAGCTGTATTATTTCCACCACAATATTTCAGGATTGGCACACGACCATTAACAATTCGTTTAATGACAGCGGTCAATTCATTCTTTTCTTCACGTGATAGGCAAGGAGCCTCACCAGTAGTAGCAAGAATGCAGAAGAAGTCAGCACCGTTATTCAAATGGTAGTTAACCAAATTCTCAAGTGCTTCATAATCAATACTGAAATCTTCCTTAAATGGAGTTATCAATGCTATTCCTAATCCATGAAAAACATTCTGCATAGTAATTATCGTCTTTTAAGAGACTCACGATAAAGACTCCTCAAGGAGTTAATGCGCAGTCCTATTCATATTAAACGCTGAAAACGCGTCTACCAATATCGTTGCAAATATAGCAAATATTTATCAATAACCAAAGACTTTATCCTTTATCTTAAAGACTAAGCCATCATCTTAACGTGAGCCAATCCATAGGAATATCATTCCAAGAAGCACAAAACAGAGATCGATTGCCTTTGCCTTTAAATTCTTCTCTCTAAACAGTACTGCACCACATAAAAACGATACGAGAACAGAGCCACGACGCACCATTGAGACAATAGATATCATTGCACCCGGTAATGAGAGTGCATAGAAATAGGCAAAGTCTGCCATTGATAGAAAGATAGAGATTAGTAAGATAGACCACTTCCATGAGAAGCAAGCTGTCTTTTCTGCTTTCTTTCGCTGATTGAAAACATAGACGAGAAGAACTGCACCCATCATCATACATTGATAGATATTATACCAACTCTGCGCCATCATACGATCAAGCCCTACTCCGCCATTCTCTGGGCTTGCCATCAGATATTTATCAAGCAGACCGCTGCAGGTTCCCATCACTGCTGCCAACACCAAGAAGAATATCCACTTATTATGCTTAAAGTCTATACCCTCTTTCTTACCGCTTTTTGCTAACAGAAACAGGGAAATAATAGCCAGACTGACTCCAATCCATTGCCAAATATTTAATCGTTCTCCAAAGACAAGCATTGCACCTACAAGTGTCATGACAGGACGTGTAGCATTAATTGGACCGACTATCGTTAAGGGGAGTTGAGCAATAGCAAAATAACCGAATACCCAAGAAAGGAGTACAATAACGCTCTTTAGAATGATCCATCGATGCATCTCCCAACCACCAGCACCTACATGAAAGATACTGGAATCAAGTACATGGGTATATTGTGACAATAATATCAATGGTAGGAAGATTACCGAACAAAAGAGTGTGTTGAGAAAGAGTACAGGTATGACGTCATTCCCACGAAGAGAATACTTCTTCGATGTATCATAAAGTCCCAACAATGTTGCTGAGACAAAAGCCAAAAGAATCCACATAAGTTCTTTTCTAATACTTTACTTCCCAAAGAAAAAGCGCATTACCAGGCATACTTTCACCTGCATCGCTTCTTGTTCCTCCATCAACAATCTTCTTAAAATCATCTAACGAAAGACGACCTCGTCCTACTTCGACTAAAGTTCCAACGACAGCACGTACCATATTGCGTAAGAATCGGTTAGCTGTTATCACAAAACACCAATTTGTAACAGTATCATCTGTAGTCAAAGCAAACTCATCATTGGCTGAAACCCATCGTGCCTCTGTCAGATTACAGATAGTAGTCTTTACATCCGCACCCGTCTTACAGAAACATTTAAAGTCTTTCTCCCCTATCAAATAGGTTGCAGCCTCATTCATCTTATCAAAGTCTAAGGCATAACGAAGCTCACACGAATACTGTCGTGAGAAGGGTTGTTTGCCCGTATGGACATAATAATGATAAGTACGTGAGGTCGCTGAGAAACGTGCGTGTAAGTCTTCATTGACAGCTTCTATCTTGCTTACAGATACATCTCGTGGTAAAAGGCGGTTTACTTTATATACCAACTGCTCACAATCAAATGACTGATCGGTATCAAAGTGTGCAACCATCATTCTGCCATGAACACCAGCATCAGTACGTCCTGCACCTGTAACGGCAATCGTTTCTCTTAGTATTGTAGACAAAGAGTGCTCCAATACTTCCTGAACAGAAATTCCATTGGGTTGAATCTGCCAGCCATGATAGGCTGTTCCATCGTATGAAAGGGTGATAAAATATCGTTGCATAATTATCTGCAAAGGTACAAATAATTACTTAAACTCTATCTTCCCTGCAAAGAAAACGGCTCTAATGTTAAATGCATGGACGCTTTTCGTACTACTTTAACGGAAGAACCGAAGTTACTCATTAAACAAAAACATAGCTAAGACTGTCAACTATCTATCCTATTATCAGCCTTTGACACAAAAAACCTTTTTATATTAAGATTCCGAAAACATACAGACAAGGGTATGAAAAATCATTACATAATCTCATGTAAGCCATATATAAATAACGGCAAAAACACAGACAAGAAGTAGGATTGTAACCACATGGAAGTCAATTAGTTATAAAGTAATAAGGCAAAAGATGCTTTATTGGACTTCAAAAGGGCGTTAGTAAGCGTCTTAAAGGGCATCTTTTGCAAGCCAATTAGGCATCTTTTAGAAGTCAAAAGAGCATGTATTTGTTTTGAACTGCATAAAAAAATAATTTACAAACCTCAACTAATAAGGGAATAAGTTGTTTATAGAAGACAAATAGACATCGCACCTAATTACGTTTATTATGTAGTTCATTCCCCTTTGTAAAACCATCTAATTGATAGTAATCACACCATTTATGTGGATTAATCTCATCCTATTAACAATCTACGCATTTAACGGAAGAACCCAAAAATCTCCATAAAATCCAAATAGCCATCAGCATGAAATAATATATAAAGAGCTGGAAGATGGTTACATGAACATTCTCTATACTTGCACAAGGTAGGCTTGCAAGCCAGTGAAGAGAGGTATTCAGCCCATCTGTAACAACACAAATACACTTCCCAATAAACGATGACAAAGAAGGTAATGGACTAAGAAGTAACATACAGAATGACGCAGATACAATAAACATTGTACTTGGAACTGCTATTAGACTACTAACAGCAAAGACTGTGGAAACTCTTCCGAAATAGTAAACTATCAAGGGGGGCTGTTCCTAATTGAGCAGCCAAAGACACTGCAATCATCCCCCACAACCACCTGACTACTACAAGACTCTTCTTCTGTTGTAAGGGAATTAACTCATAGATGAGCGGATAGAACAACAAAATTGACCATACAGAGATAAAGGATAATTGGAAACCTATATCGAAAAGGTTGTAAGGGTTGCTAACAAGCATGATAATAGCAGTTAATGCCAAAGTATTAACAGATAACCGCTCTCTATTCAAGAGTGTTACAAAAGAATAGATAGTTAGCATCACTGCAGAGCGAACAACAGAAGAAGACATCCCAACCAAAACGACATACCCCCAAAGAATAAACAAAATAAGAAGTTCACTTATTCCCCTTTTGAATATTCTTGGTAGGATATGTTCACACCAACTCATAATAAATATAAGCAAACCATACAAGATAGTTAGATGTAAACCTGACAAAGCTAAGACATGACTTGCACCTGTTATTGAGTAATCTTCCTTTATATCTTTACTAATCAAATGCTTATCACCAAGTGTCATTGCAGATACTATAGCTAAATGAGAACTATCAAGATTGGTTTCTAATAGCTTCAACAACCTCTCTCTATGGCCTGCTGCAACTAATAATGTACGTTGAAGAAAACTCATCTGACGAAGACTAACTTTGGTTTTCTGCCATTGATTATAGAAGACAAAGGTTTCTGCAAAATAACCATGTCGCTTTAACCATTTAGCATAATCAAAGGTAGCATCAGAGAAGTTCATGGGGTCTTCAAGATAGGCAGTTGCCTCTATTCCATCTCCAAGATGTAATGTTTGATAGCGATTTGTTATCGTATCACGAAGAATTGATGCCTTAACCTTCATCGGTTCACCTTCGGTCATAACCATTAAGTCTGTTTGTATGACTTTACCATGAATGACTGGGTTGCTAAGAAGAACAGCCTTAAAGGTTATTTGCGTATTAGGTAGCTGTATATGAGTTCTTTGCCTCTTCATTGAAACGAATGTCCCACCAATTAAAAAGACAGTAAAGAGCAATAACAAACTTTGAAGATACTTCTTCCTCCATACCACAAAGGTAATGACAATCATGCTAACCGTCATTATCCACCAATACACAGAGGACACATCATCTCCCAAAGCATCACCAACAGCAATACCCAACACCAAAGGTACGAGTAACTTTACTGAGGGATACATCAGTAAATCCATTTTCTTCTTCACAGCATTAATGTTTTCATGTACTTCTTGCAAATGTAAGAAAAAGAACTGAAAAACAACAACATTGCTCTTACTTATCTTGCAAGATTTACAAAATATCAGTACCTTTGTCACATGATATTCTACTTTTCTGGTACAGGTAATAGCAAATGGGCCGCAAAGACATTAGCTTTAGAAACTGGTGATACACTTGTTTCAATCCCAGAAGTAATCAAAAGCGATTGTTCTTTTACATTGGAAAAGGATGAACACGTAGGTTTCATCTTTCCTATACATGGCTGGAGAGTTCCAAGTATTGTAAAAGAGTTTCTAACTAAATTAACAATAAAGACTAAGGGAGAAGACACTTCTCTCGGTAAGCACTATTGTTTCTGCTTGGTTACAGCTGGAGACACTATCGGCAAGGCTATGGAACGCTTTCAGCAGCAACTAAAGAACGTAGCTGTGGGTGACTCACTGTCACTTAATGCAGTATGTTCTTTAATAATGCCAGAGTCATACGTTGGTTTGCCCGGTATGGATGTAGATACGAAAGAGAAAGAATTAGAAAAAGAAGGAACTTGCTTCAAAAACAGTTAAAAAGAATTCTCTAAGATTCTTAAACAGCATCCTCATGCAGATAATAATCAGATTTGGGGCTGGGAACAACTGAAAAGAGGTCCTATACCTTCTTTCTTCTCAGGTCCTGTAGGAGGCTTCTTTGAACGCTTCCTCATTACCGACAAACACTTTCATGTAGACAGTCGTCGATGTGTGAAGTGTAGTATTTGTGCTAACGTTTGCCCTGTCGATGATATCAAAGGTGGCTTAGGTTATGAGCCTGAATGGCAACACAATGGCAAATGCCTCACCTGCTTCTCGTGTTATCATCACTGTCCACACCATGCAATTGAGTTTGGTAAACGCACACAGAAGAAGGGACAATATTTCTATAACAAATTAAGTAAAAGAAACTAAACAGCGAATATAATGAAAACATTAAAACAACTATCGCTAATAGTAAGCCTGATGCTTTGTTCCCTTACCACTTGGGCAGCAAAGGCAGAATCAATCCCTGTACAAGTAAGACAGGCGGATGGTTCTGTTATTACAGTCATCTTGCGTGGTGATGAACATATCAACTGGTACACAACCCTTGATGGTGTATTGCTTGTACAAGGTGCGGATCACAACTACTATATCGGTAAAGTAGAGAAAAGTGGCAACCTTATTGCTACCCAACAGCTTGCACATGAAGCTTTGACTCGCTCACAAGCAGAGCGTAACTTGATAGCTAAGCAAGATAAGGAAAAGTTCTTTGCTTACGTTAATAAGATTGCAGAAGAATCTGAAAACGCTTACGATAACTCTCCTCTTACACGAAGCCCAAGCATAGATTCTGGCTACAATGGTGTACCTTATTTCCCTCACACAGGTAGCCCTAAGGCTCTTGTTATTCTTGCAGAGTTCCAAGACACAACTTTTACTATCCAAGATACAAAGAAGGTATTCACAAACTATCTGATGAATGAAGATCATTTCACAGATAAACGCTATAACCAAGATCAGAACTACAAGGGTGTTCGTGGTTACTTCAAGGATTGTAGCTATGGAAAGTTTACCCCTGTCTTTGACGTTGTAGGCCCTATCAAACTACCAAAGGCACATGCTGTCTATGGTGCAGGTAATGATAGAATGGACTTATTACTTGCTGATGCTTGTGCTGCGGTGGATGGAATGGTAGACTTTACAAAATATGATGCAAACAACGATGGCATCGTTGATTTGGTTTATGTTATTTATGCAGGACATTCTGCCAACACCTCTGGTAATAAAGATACGAATATCTGGCCAAAGTCTGGTACTATTACTATCTCAAATAAGTTTGATGGTAAAAGTATCCGACGCTATGGAGTCAGCAATGAGCTTAATGGAAGTGAGAAGACATCTAAGAATAACAAGAAAATTAATGGTATAGGCTTATTCTGTCATGAGTTCTCTCATACACTTGGACTTCCAGACATTTACGCCTATAATACTGATGCAGAAAATCAAGATAATCAAGGTATGGAATATTGGGACATCATGGATGGTGGAACAGGTATTCGTGGTGGACGTGTACCCGCCTCTTATCTTGCTTGGGAGCGTGAAGTAATGGGGTGGATGAATATTGATGAACTCAAAAAAGACATCACCATTAACAATCTAAAAAGTATCGACAATGGTGGTAAGGCATACAAGATTGTCAATCCTAAGAATTCAAATGAATATATTGTTTTACAGAGTATACAGAAAGGTGCTTGGAACCAAGGTTGGGGAGATAACACCTATGGTAAGGGTTTATTCGCCTATCGTATCTCATATAAGTCAGACAAAGTAAACATCTTCGATTATCCTAATAATTTAAAAGGTAAACCACGTGTCATCCCTATCCCTGCTGATGGTAAAATATTAGCTGCAGCCAATGCTGGAGGAAAACTAAATGTATATACAGCTCAGCTCAATGGCGACCCTTACCCTTATAACGGCATAAATAAGATAGACAATTTTACGATGTATGATGGCACGATACTAAAGTGGTCTATTTATGATATAGTAGAGAACGATGCAGAACGCTATGTTAGTTTTAAATTTAAGAATAACGAAACAACTGGCATTCAATCGCCTTCTATCATTGAAAGAAACATTTCTGACAACCATATCTACACCCTTGACGGACGATATGTAGGCACTGACGCCTCTATCTTACCGCATGGCATCTACATTCAGAATAATAAGAAGTTTGTAAAGTAATACTAATTTCAGAACATACATAAAGTCGCCTCTTTATGGGAACGAACCATTCAGAGGCGGCTTTCTTTATCTTTAAAAATAGCATAGACACTTATCAGTTGATAGATAGGAAGCGAACAAAGTATTAGGACATACTGTTTCAAAGTTGCTCTCCTCTATTACTTCCCGAATTTATCACGGTTTCTTTCGAGCGATATAGACATAAAGTCTACTAAAGTTAGAAATGAATTATCACACAAAAAATACAAGAATAAGTTTTATTTTAGTTTGCTGTCACTTTTAACATTTCGTACATCTACACTGTTATTCAATAAGTTAAGTACTGGAAACAGATGACAGAAATGACAGGAAAATTGGTTTTCAAAAAATCACCTTACCGTATGTACACCGAAAGAGACACAAAGATTACTCATGTGAGATAGCTTTTATTCTTCCATACATTGGAAGAACAAGGTACTACCCAAAACGTAATTATAGCTCTATTCAGCCTCTACAAATTAGGTTCAATGAACGACCCTTACCTTATTATACTATCTAACAATAACCTTCACAACCAGTTCTCTCAAACGTCTTAATACTCAGCACATCATGTGCGAATACGCATCATGAATAGTGCTGAGCGCAAACACATTACAAAGAGAGCGTTAGGGAGGACTGTATTATCTTACTTCTCTTGATAAAGATAACGCTTAATACTCTTCTTCGGAGTCTTCGCAAACTCTTCATCGCGCAACTCTATTGCCGAGAGGTGACAGAAAGATGGCAACATATTGTTCAGTTCCAGACGGTTCTGCTCCATGATATCTTGCAAGTCAGACTGTGAGAACCCCATTTCCTTTGCCTCATCAAAATCAGGATAAACCAAGCCAACAATCTTATCACCACGCTGAATAATGATACACTCACTGACCATAGACATAGAGTTTAGCTTATCTTCAATCTCCTCCGGATAAACATTCTGACCATTAGAGCCTAAAGCATATTCTTAATACGACCACGGATAAATAAGTGTCCATCGGCACTCATCGTACCAAGATCGCCCGTATGATACCAGCCGTCCTTATCAAGAACTTCCTTAGTAGCCTCCTCATTCTTGTAATAACCTACCATTACATTCTCTCCTCTGGTAATAACCTCACCAGGAACTTTTTCTGGATCAGGACTAACAATCTTCACTTCCATGTTCAATACAGGTGTACCGCAAGAACCTGGAACAAAATCCTTATAATCACTATAAGTCACCATCGGACCGCATTCTGTTGCACCATATCCACTTGTCACGGGGAAATTAATACTTACCAAGAAGTCCTCTATCTCCTTATTAAGAGCAGCTCCGCCAGTAACAAGCTCATACGCATTTCCACCAAAGGCCTCCATAACAATAGCACAGATTCTTTCCTTCACCTTCTTGCTGACAACAGGCATCTTCAGCAACATACGCGTTGCTGTGCTTTGTACCTTTGGAAAGACATTCTTACGAATAATCTTCTCAACAACCATTGGTACTGCAATAATAATAGCAGGACGAATATCAGTACAAGCCTGAGCAATCAAAGAAGGACTCGGCAGTCGTGTAAGGAAATATAAATGACTACCAAAGCTAAACTGACAAATAAACTCACAGATCATACCATACATGTGAGCCATTGGCAACATACAAAGAACTTTACTACCAGGCTTAATATGTGGTTTCAAATCGGCTGTTGCCCAAGCGAGATTACTACGAACAGAACGATAACTGAGCATCACACCCTTTGAAAAACCAGTCGTTCCGCTGGTATAATTAATCAGTGCAAGGTCGTCAGCCTCGTCTTTGAAATAATTTACATCCTCTGCACGGAAGAACTTTGGAAACTTCTTTCCAAAGAGTGCATTCAAGTTTTCACGAGCATTCGTCAAAGACTCTGAGCGAGAAAGAATCAAAGAGAAGTCTGGTAGATAGATTATACCCTCCAACTGAGGCATCTGCTCTCCATCAATTGTTGGAGCAACCACATCACCAACAAAGAGGAGTTTTGATTCAGAGTGATTAACAATATTGTAAATCTGTTCTGGCTTAAACTCATGCTGAACAGGTACTGCTACAGCTCCATAAGAGAGAGTTGCGAAGAAAGCAACTGCCCATGACGAGGAATTTCTACCACAAAGAGCTATCTTATCACCCTTCTTCAAACCGCTATTCTCAAAAAGAATATGTAATTTCTCTATTTTTTTCGAGCTACATCATGGTATTGAAGTGTAGCACCAAGGTAGTCAGTCAGAGCATCTTTATCCCAGTTATCCTTGATACTCTTCTCTATACATGCGTTAAAACTTTTTATAGAATCCATTGCACAAAAATATGATTTACGTGCAAAGTTAAGTAATTTTCTGCACATTAACAAAAAAACTTTGTGCAAGAAAAAAATATACTAAATAGACAAAAAAAGAAGAAAGGCATCAGCTTTATCTATCTATACAGAAACAATCAAAGCTATTTTTTTAGTTGTTTGCTTCTTATACAAAATATCTTATTAAAAAAACAAACCACAGCCTTTGAAATATATTTACATAGAAACCGACTTTTTAACACTAAGAACCTAATATCAGAGCTATTTTTTTGCACCTTTGCAACTTAAACGATATCAATAGGTTACAACATCACCTTGCAAAAGATGCTTAGTTGCACTTCAAAAGGGCGTTAGTTAGCGTCTTAAAGGGCATCTTTTGCAAGTCAATTAGGCGTCTTTTAGAAGCCAAAAGAGCATGTTTAAAAAAACAAGGTTATGAAAAAAATTACAACAAAACCGACTTTTTATTATCTTTCTATAGGATAACAATCGGAGTAGAAACGCCAACAAACAAGAAACAAAAAGAGACTATATCAAAAATGTAGAAATACATGATTTGTGTATCTGTCAGTAGCACTTTATTGGGAAATATAAGTTTAATTTCCCAACAAACACTCTGACTACATTTTTGAAATAGTCTCTTTCTATATTCTTTAAACCAATTACACCTTATTATATATAGGTGTATTAGAGGCGATGATTAGTCTTCAGCTGGCTTCATGTTAGTATAAACATTCTGCACGTCGTCGAAGTCTTCCAAACGCTCAACCATCTTATCGATAGTCTCACGCTCCTCAGCAGTTACGTCCTTCAAGTCGTTAGGAATACGAGTGAACTCAGCAGAAGTAATCTCGAAGCCATTGTCCTCTAAGTGCTTCTGAATCTCACCGAAGCTTGTTGGCTCACCATAGATAGTGATTTCGTTCTCTTCATCATCCTCGTCGAACTCGTCTTCAACACCATAGTCAATCAAATCGAGAATCAACTCTTCCATATCTAAGCCGTCCTTCTTCTTAAAAGTGAAGACTGCCTTATGGTCAAAAAGGAAGCTAAGAGAACCCTGTGTGCCAAGGTTACCATTGAACTTATTGAAGATTGAACGAACATCACCTACAGTACGTGTAGTATTATCGGTCAATGTCTCAACAAACACGGCAATTCCGTGAGGACCATAACCCTCGTATGTTACCTCCTTGTAGTCGCTGGTATCTTTACCCATTGCGTTTTTAATAGCACGCTGGATATTGTCCTTTGGCATGTTCTCACGCTTACATGTTGCAATAATCGCACGAAGGCGTGGGTTGTTCTCAGGCTCAGGACCACCAGCCTTAACAGCAATAGCAATTTCTTTACCTAACTTTGTGAACGTACGGGCCATGTGACCCCATCTCTTGAGCTTACTTGCTTTGCGATATTCAAATGCTCTACCCATTGTATTTGTTTGTTAACGGAGTTCTGCTCCGAGTTTATTTGTTAAATTCTTAATTAGTTTCTGCATGATAGCATCAATAGCCTTGTCGTTGAGCGTCTTCGTCTCGTCCTGAAGAATGAAGTTGACAGCATAGCTCTTCTTACCCTCAGGAAGGTTCTTGCCCTGATAAACATCGAAGAGTTCAACACGCTTCAAGAGCTTCTTATCCGTCTGACGAGCAATCTCCTCAATTGCTGCAAACTCAACATTGTTGTCAACCAACAGCGCAAGGTCACGACTTACAGCAGGATACTTAGATATCTCCTGGAACTGAAGTTTGTTCTTACGAATAGCCTTCATCAGTCCAGCCCAATCCAACTCTGCATAATAAACCTTCTGATCAATATCGAAGCTCTTCAAAAGTTTGTGGCTGAGAATACCCATCTCAACAAGTACCTTACCTGCACGTGTCTTCAATGCAATCGCCTTATCAAAAGCATTGTTGTCAGACTTTTCGCTAACGAGCAAGCCCTGTGCAATACCGATACGACGAAGAATATTCTCTACGTATGCCTTTAGTTCATAGAATGTACTTTCCTCATCAGGATGTGCCCATGAGCCTTGTATGCGCTTACCTGTCACCCACAATGCCATGTGATAATCCTGACTATAAGCCTTAACAGGACTTTCCTCTGACCACTTTTCCTTATTAAACTTGTAGACATTACCTACCTCAAAGAAGCGGAGGTTCTGTGCCTTGCGGTTTACATTACGTACAATACTCTCCAAACCACCAAAGAGAAGGGTCTGACGCATCACACCCAAGTCTGCTGAAAGTGGATTCATCACCTTCACGGTCTCTTCCCAAGGATAAGCATTGTAGCCAGTTTCCTCATAGTAAGAGCTCTTTGTGAGAGAGTTATTCATAATCTCTGAGAAACCAGCACCTACTAACTGCTCACCGATAATGTTTTCACGATGATAGTTCTTGTCAGCCTCTTCTGCGATTGTCAATGAAGACTTCAACTCTGTAGGAATCTCTACATTATTATATCCATAGATACGAAGGATGTCTTCTACAACATCACAAGGACGCTGTACATCGACACGATAAGGAGGAACGAGGAGGTTGAGCCCCTCTGCATCTTCCTTCTCTACCTTCATTTCAAGGCTCTCAACAATACGCTTAATTGTCTCATTACCGAGTTTCTTACCAATAAGACGATCGCAATACTCATAGTTCAAACGAACTGGAAAGCCCTCCATCTTAGTTGGATACTCGTCACGAATCTCCATACTTACCTTACCACCAGCAAGTTCCTTACAAAGGATTGCAGCCTGCTTAGCGCATAGATGACACCATTTGGATCAATACCACGCTCAAAACGGAAGCTGGCATCAGTAGAAAGACCATGACGACGAGCACTCTTACGAATCCATGTTGGATGGAAGTAAGCACTCTCCAAGACTACGTTTCTTGTTGTTTCGTAAGTTCCACTACCCTTTCCACCAAAGACACCTGCTATACACATAGGGTCTTCCTCATTGCAAATAGCAAGGTCGTGCTCACCAAGTATATGCTCTTCACCGTCCAAAGTAACGAACTTCTTTCCCTCATTCTTATCTTTAACGATGATGTGGTGCCCCTTAACCATGTCTGCATCAAAACAGTGCATAGGCTGACCGTAAGCCATCATGATATAGTTGGTAATATCAACGATATTATTAATTGGACGCAGACCGATAATATTCAGTTTATCCTTCAACCATTGTGGACTTTCCTTTACCTCACAATCAGTAATGCTCAAACAAGCATAACGACGGCAAGCATCTGTATTCTCGATAGTCACATCAATAGGAAGGTCATGGTTGTCAACCTTAAATGCATCACAAGATGGGCGATGCAATGAAGTTTCATAACCATTCTGTGTCAACCATGCATAGAGATCGCGTGCTACACCATAATGACTTAACGCATCTGCACGGTTAGCAGTGATATCTATTTCAATCAACCAGTCACTGTCTAATTGGTAATACTCTGATGCAGGCTGACCGACTGGTGCATCCTCTGGCAACACAATGATACCATCATGACCTGTACCAACACCAATCTCATCCTCGGCACAAATCATACCAAGACTTTCTACACCACGCAGCTTACTTCTCTTGATAGTAAACTCATTGTCGCCATCATAGAGTACACAACCTAAATCAGCAACGATAACCTTCTGTCCTGCTGCAACATTTGGTGCGCCACATACAATCTGCTGTGGTTCTCCCTTGCCAAGGTCAACGGTTGTTACGTGAAGGTGGTCAGAGTTTGGATGCGCCTCACAAGTGAGTACTTTGCCGACGTACAGACCTTTCAATCCACCTCGTATCGTTTCAACTTCGTCCAATGCGCCAACCTCCAAGCCAATAGAAGTGAGTGCAACAGCAATCTCTTCTGGAGTCAGACTGAAGTCAACGTATTCCTTTAGCCATTTGTATGAAATCTTCATTATGTAGTTATATTGTTTGTTCTAAAAATACATGCAAATTTACGAAAAAACTCAGACATAGCAAAAGGATAAAAGAAAAAAGCCATTGCATACGAAGAAAGTCGTTATTTCTACAATCATAATGAGGAAAAAGCAGAGTGCTTTTTAATAGCATAAAACTATGTTTTTAATTCCTTTATCCTATTGGTTTTATCAATAAAAACATGAGAGATGTACCGTCTAAAATCTTTATTTGAACTTAAAGGAACAGAATAGTAATACTTGCAAATATCAAGATAATACCTTACCTTTGCCGACACAGAATAATTAAGCTTTAAAAACAAAGAAAACAATATGAGACTTACAGGACGTAGAGAAAGTAATAATGTAGAAGACCGCCGTGGCATGGGTACGGGTGCAAAAGCTGGTATTGGTGGCATTGGAGGTATCATTATCATTGCTCTTATTACCTTTATGAGCGGTGGAAACATGGGAGATGTAGTCAGCAACGTCGTACAATCACAGATGCAGGGACAGACCGAAGTGCAGACTGGTGGCCAACAACGCCAATTTACAGAGGAAGAAGAGAAACTTGCCGACTTCTCAAAGCAGATTCTTGCAGGTACGGAAGACGTGTGGACAGAACAGTTTCAGTTGCACGGTATGAGATACCAATACCCTACTCTTGTTCTCTTCACGGATGCTGTACAAACGGCTTGTGGCAATGGTTCTGCAGCTATGGGCCCATTCTATTGCTCTGCTGACCAGCGTCTTTACCTTGACTTGAGTTTCTTCACTGGTATGCGTAAGGACTTAGGAATACAAGCAAAGGGCGACCTTGATTTTGCTTACGCTTACGTGATTGCGCATGAAGTAGGTCATCATGTAGAATATCTCCGTGGTATTCTTGGCAAATGTCATGCAAAGATGGCACGTGTAAGTAAGGAAGAGGCAAACAAACTAAGCGTAAAATTAGAACTCCTTGCCGATTACTATGCTGGTTGTTGGGCACATTATGACAATGAAAAATATCAAAGTCTTACTGATGGTGATATCGAAGAGGCAATTGATTGTGCTGAGAAAATCGGAGATAACTATCTCCAGAAGAAAGCTCGTGGCTATGCACTTCCTGAGACTTTCACCCATGGAACTTCCGAACAGCGTATGTACTGGTTGAAGAAAGGTATCGAAACTGGCGATTGGAATACAACAACCTTTGCACCAGGGGATTTAGACTAAAGAAATAAAAGCACCTTGTCGTTATCTAAAAGTATATTTATAACATGGCAAGTTACTCTTCCCAGCTACCCCTATAGAATACTTTTAGAAACAAAGTGACCATAGATTACAATTTATCTTCATGATAAAAAAAGAATTACTTTCATGAAAAAGAAATATTTTTTTGTTCACGTAAATAAATATTTTTTTCGTGAAAATAATTCGATTAGAATAGTTTATAGAAGTAGACAAAGATACTACGAGAACTCTAATACTTTCTCTATCAAACTATAAACAAAGCCTATTCTGCTTCTTACTATCAGAAGCAAATGAGCTTACAATTGCTTGAGGTAAGCCGACACCATTTCAGCACAACGCTCTCCATCAATGCCCGCACTAACGATTCCACCTGCATAACCAGCACCCTCTGCACAAGGGAAAAGACCCTCAAGGCGGACATGCATGAGGCGTTCTTTGTCACGAAGAATACGTACAGGCGAACTGGTACGAGTCTCGGAAGCTATCATAACCGCTTCATTCGTAAGGAAACCATGTGCTTGTCTACCAAAGGTTTTGAAGGCTTCTTGCAGTCGCTTTGTGACAAAAGATGGCATCCAGAAATGCAGTGGACTGGAAATAAGTCCTGGCGCATAACTTGACTTAGGAAGATCATACGACAGACGATTGTTCACAAAATCTGCCATACGCTGCGCAGGAGCTGTCTGCTTACGGTTTCCCTGCTGCCAAGTGTCACGTTCCAACTGTTCTTGATAACGCAAGATACGCAACACATCATTGCCTTCTACATCCTCTGGATTCAGCTGCACAACCATACCCGAGTTAGACCATTGCGTTCCACGATTGGCAGGACTCATACCATTGGTTACAGTCTGTTCAGGACCAGTAGCTGAAGGAATCACAAATCCACCGGGACACATACAGAAAGAATATACACCACGACCCTGTGCTTGTGTCACAAAAGAGTACTCTGCCGTAGGAAGATATTTACCCTTTCCGTTTTTATTATGGTACTGTATTTGGTCTATCAAGTGGGAAGGATGCTCCAATCGTACACCGACAGCAATTCCCTTTGCTTCCATCTCAATCTCAGCCTCAGCAAGATAACGATAGACATCACGTGCAGAATGACCCGTTGCAAGGACAACTGGACCATAAAACTCATGCTTCACACTAATGGCTCCACCATTATCAACAGCCTCAACACCAACAACTTTATCGCCATGGAGAATCAAAGAGGTCATCTTTGTTTGAAAATGAACTTCACCTCCACACTCAAGTATTGTGTTACGCATATTCTCTATCACACGTGGAAGTTTATCTGTTCCAATATGTGGGTGAGCATCTGCGAGAATAGATGGTGATGCTCCATGCTGACAAAAGACATTTAGAATCTTATCAACAGGTCCACGCTTCTTACTTCTTGTGTAAAGTTTTCCATCAGAATAAGCTCCAGCACCACCTTCACCAAAGCAGTAATTTGACTCAGGATCAACCTCCTGTGTCTTCGAGATTAAAGCCATGTCGAGTTTACGATCACGTACATTCTTACCTCGTTCAAGAACGATTGGGCGCAAGCCTAACTCTATCAGTTTCAAAGAAGAAAACAAACCAGCAGGTCCTGCACCCACAACAATGACCGAAGGACGACTGCTTACGTCTTGGTATTCAGTCTTAACATAAGGGTCGTCTTGTGGAAACTCGTTAATATAAACACGAATCTTTAAATTAACATATATGTCGCGATGGCGTGCATCAATAGAACGCTTCAATACCCGAACACGATAAATTGTACGCTCGTCCAGCCCCTTTTCTTTTGCAAGGTATGCCTTCATGTTGTTTTCGTTATAGGCAACCTGAGGCAGAACACGTAACTGATATTCCTCTGTCATATATAGTATAAGTTCTTCTTTTTGCCACAAATTTACTCAAATATATCGAGAAAATCGTTGGCTATTGCAATAATTCTTATTATTTTTGTGGCTAAGTTTGACACTTCCCCCATTGTAAAGGGGATGTCAAATAATAACAAATTAAATATCAGGAATGAAAGTATTAAAGTTTGGCGGAACATCCGTAGGTTCTGTATCGAGTATTTTAAGTCTGCAAAAGATTGTAGAAAAGGAGGCTAAACATCAACCAATTATTGTGGTTGTTAGTGCCTTAGGTGGTATAACTGATCAGCTCATAGCTACTTCTAAGCTTGCTTTAAAAGGCGACGAAAGTTGGAGAACAGAGTTTGATTCAATCGTTGCACGACATCATAAGATGATTGATGCAATCATTACCGACCCACATGATCGTGAAGTGTTATTCAACAAAGTGGATAGCCTTTTTGAACAACTTCAGTCTATTTATTACGGTGTATTCTTAATTCACGACCTCAGTCATAAAACAGAGGACACTATTGTTAGCTATGGTGAACGCCTTAGTTCAAAGATAGTTGCTACTCTTATCCGTGGAGCCAAGTGGTTTGATGCACGTGAATTTATTAAGACTGAAGAGAAATTAGGTAAAGAAGTCTCGATTCTGAACTAACCAACAAACTTGTATTAGATACTTTCACTGACCTTCCACGTATATCCCTTGTACCTGGTTTTATAGCACAAGATCGTGACTCAGGCGACATTACCAACCTTGGACGTGGTGGTAGTGATTATACAGCATCTATTCTTGCCGCTTCTCTCAATGCTGAAGTATTAGAGATTTGGACGGATGTTGACGGCTTTATGACCGCTGACCCTCGTGTTATCAAGGGTGCATACACTATTAATGAACTTTCTTATACGGAGGCAATGGAGCTTTGTAACTTTGGTGCAAAGGTTGTCTATCCTCCAACGATATACCCTGTCTGCGTAAAGAACATACCGATTAAAGTTAAAAACACCTTCAACCCAGACGGAGAAGGTACGATTATTAAGTCACACATTGAAAACAACCAGAAACCTATTAAGGGTATTTCATCTATCAAAGGCACAACGGTCATTACCGTGACTGGTCTTTCTATGGTGGGTGTTGTAGGTGTCAACCGTCGTATCTTTAGCTCTCTTGCCAACAATGGTATCAGTGTCTTCCTCGTGTCACAGGCTGCTTCAGAGAACAATACATCTATCGGTGTGAAGGATGAAGACGCTGAAAACGCAGTGAAGGTGCTTAATGAAGAGTTCCGACTTGAGATAGAAGATGGTCGTATGTTCCCAATGCATGCTGAAAGTGGACTTGCCACAGTCGCAATTGTTGGTGAAAACATGAAACGAACACCGGTATTAGCGGAAAACTCTTTGAGACACTTGGTCGCTCAGGTATCAGTATTACTGCTATTGCGCAAGGTGCATCAGAGATGAATATCTCATTCGTTGTAAAGGGTTCGGATTTAAGAAAGTCACTGAACGTACTTCATGACTCTTTCTTCCTATCAGAATATAAGGTGCTGAACCTCTTTATTTGCGGTATTGGTACCGTAGGAGGAAAACTCATAGAACAAATTAAGAGCCAATATGAAGAGCTAAAGCAAAATTCTAACTTGAAGTTGAATGTGGTGGGTATTGCCTCATCTAAGAATGCTATCTTCAATCGCGACGGCTTAAATCTCGATAATTATCAGGAAGAACTCAAAGAAAGTGAGCCTTCAAATCCAGAGCACTTACGTGATGTTATCCTCAAGATGAATATCTTCAACTCGGTATTTGTGGATTGTACTGCTTCTAAGGACGTGGCTGCACTTTATCAATCTTTGCTGGAGAACAATATCTCTGTGATTGCAGCCAACAAGATTGCAGCATCCAGTACATACGAGGATTACTATCACTTGAAGCAGACTGCTATCCAACGTGGTGTCAAGTTCCGCTTTGAAACAAACGTGGGTGCAGGTCTACCTATCATTGGTACAATCAATGACTTACGCAACTCGGGTGATAAGATACTTAAGATAGAAGCGGTGTTATCTGGTACACTGAACTTCATCTTTAACGAGATTGGTGCTGATGTTCCTTTCTCTGAAACTGTTAAACGTGCTAAAGAACAAGGCTATAGTGAGCCAGACCCACGTATTGACCTTAGTGGAACGGATGTCGTTCGTAAGTTGGTTATACTTACACGTGAGGCCGGATATAAGGTAGAACAGACCGATGTTGAGAAGCACCTCTTCGTACCAGACGATTATTTCCAAGGTTCAGTAGAGGACTTCTGGAAACGTCTTCCTGAGCTTGATACCAACTTTGAAGAGCGTCGTCAGAAACTGTCAGAAGAAGGAAAACGCTGGCGTTTTGTTGCAACAATGGAACATGGCAAGACTAATGTTGCATTAAAGGAGGTAGATTCTACCCATCCTTTCTATAATCTTGAAGGTTCTAACAACATCGTCTTACTGACAACCGACCGCTACAAAGAATACCCTATGCAGATTCAGGGCTATGGTGCAGGTGCTTCAGTGACTGCTGCAGGTGTGTTTGCCAATATTATGAGTATTGCAAATATATAAAGATAATATTGAATCAAGTGAAAAGGGCATACGCAATGTATGCCCTTTTCTGTTAGTATAACTAAAAACTATAATACCAGATTCCATTCAACATTCTCTGTCTTCATGTCACCCGTTTCTTCATTAAACGTAAAACCTTGTGGTTTTTGTCCTTCTACTCTAATATCGACAACGGTCATAACGTTACGCTTTAATAGTAACTGCTTACTTTCTTCTTCAACCCTACCATCATCTTTAGTCCATGTAATCTTTATATTAGCCGTTGTTTGATAGCCTTCTTGGCAGGCCTTGGGAATATCATAAAAAGAGTAAGTCGTTCTATAATCATACGCATCACTATTCTTTGTTAAGGAGATACGCCATCCCAGATAGTTAACGACTAACTTCCCCTCCTCTGGTGGCATCACCTTAAAGTGTAATCCAAACGCCGCCTTCCTCATATCAACGGTCAGTTCTTTTGTCGTCTTTGGACTAAAATCATTGACTGTACCATAGAGTTTCATAAGACGTGGATATTGGACAGTACGTTCATTGGCGACAACAGTTTCACCTTTCGTTATGCCATTCAGGTTTTCGTCTTTTGAGAACACAAAGGTATTTGTTGCTTTCGTACCCTTGTTTGCTCCATGTAAGAAAGGGGCAAGATATTCGCCTTCCTTTGCAAGAAGTTCGTCATCACCTTCCTCTACTATTAAGCATTCTACTTTATAAAGATTCTCTACATTCATCTTTATTGCAATCTTCGAAAGACTGGTAAACAAACCATAAGCATACATAGAATAACTTGTATCATTAGGTTTCTTCTCGTAGACATTGACGGCATAAAACTTTTGTTTCTTTTCATCACGAACAGCTCTACTGAAAGGCTGGAACTTCGCATCCATTGTCTCTTCTACTGTTTCAACACGCAACTCCTTAGGACGTATACGCACAACTCTGGTCAACTTATTCTTTACATTGTTTGCCTTTCTATCACCATCATTATTCTCTAATACTGGCTTTTCACAAGCTGCAAACAATAATAAGCACAATAAAACTCCAGCCCATGTTACTTGTTTTTTCATATCAGTAATTGTTTAAGTTATAGTCATTCATTCCAATCTGTCTCAGCATCAGAAAGACTAAAAGCAGAGAAAGAATCATCTTTTGATAATTGCTGAATACCAGACTCAACCTGATTATTGACCAGTCCTTCTTCACTCGTCAATGTATTTGTTTCTTCCCCAGGTGAGCCATTCAACAAATGACAAGAAGATAAAACATGACATTCTATTATTAAAGGTTTGATATATTTTTTCATGTTTACTTATTAAAAATCAGATAATTAGTAAGTTTAAGTATACAACTACAAGAAGATTTATCTATTTAGAAACTTCTTACCATTCACAATTATGATTCCCTTATAATCTTTGTCAACTTGTTGCCCTGCAAGATTATAAATAGGACCATCGAAAACTGTCTTCTCACTCATCATAGGACCTTGTATTTCTAATGCGACATCAAAGCCAAGAAAACTCTTTGCATTTGTGGTCTTTGATGGCGTATAAACGAGATAGGCTTTATGTGCTTCGGTCGTAAAAGCTTTTCCATTTGGTTCTTTCCAATAGAAGCCCACTCCATTACTACCTTTACCAAACACATAGTACACCTCTCCGCCTGACGTTATTGTATTAATATCAGAGCCACTCAGCGCATTATTAGGATCTGTTTCACCTTTCTTACTTGTTTCTTCAAAGAAATACTTACCTTCCTTTGCCTCTAAAACAACGGCTGTACCTTTGGGGAGAACATCTCCTTCTTTATACTCCTTACTTTGAGAGAGAACATTACCTTTAATCTTATAAGTACGTGCAACGACACTCTTAGGAATAATAAAAGACTTATTACCATAATAGAGTGTTGCTCGCTCTGCAGAAGAAACAGCAAGAGAAATTCCCTTAGGCTGAATCTTCTCATAAAATACTTCTATCGACTTTATATTCACAGCGCCAGAATTTACAGATAAAAACGATATTCTATCCGACTCTCCGTTCCACACTTGTTTATACTCTTTACTTCCTATACGACTCCCCTTCAGTTTTTCCAACACCATTATCAACTTTTAAAATATGATGAAAGTCAGAAACTATAAAAACTATTGAAGTAATAACACTACTATTTCTCTCAACAGTCAACAAGCCATCATTTTTTAATCTCAAGTAAGAAGAAATTCTTTCAATGATATTATCTAACGAAGATAACTTTCCAGGACGAACACTAAACTTCAATATTATACCATCCTTCTCCATAGTCCTTTGGACTTCTTGAGAAGAACTTGAAAAATCAAATGTAACGGAATTCTGTGCCCATATTGTTACAGGCAGCAGTAGCATTAGAAATAATACTATTAACTTTTTTTGGTCATAGTTATTAAGTTGTATGTTTTATCAATCAAGTTTGTAGCCAATTAATATACACGCTACTAAGCGGAAAATAGGTGTTATAGACTACTCTTTCACAATAAAATGTTTAGTTCTTATTGATGCAAAGATAAATAAAAATCAACAAAAAGCAAATGAATCAGAACCAAGAATATACAAAATAAGGATTAGACTCTTTAAACATAAGATTTACATCTATGGTTCTTTTTCTATTCACTACACCCTCTTTACACTTAAAAAAAGAGCTATTGTGTAAAAAAACTTAAATTACCAGCGGTAAAAACGGTAATAATCCTTATCTATCGAATTCTTTTTCACGAAAAAGAAAGAATTATTTACGTGAACAAAAAGATTTCTTTTTCATGAAGAAAAAAATCTTTTTCTTCATGAAAAAGAAATCAGAGGTATTGGTATTTAACTAAGAATTAGTCTTTTGAAACCACAGCCTTGAAGCTCATATCAAGTCCTTTAACACTATGTGTTAGTGCACCAAAGGAAATAAAATCAACACCTGCTTGCGCATAAGGAATCATCGTATCAAAGGTGATTCCTCCACTTGATTCCGTCTCACAGCGTCCAGCAACCATCTCAACTGCTTTGCGAGTATCCTCTGGTGTGAAATTATCAAACATAATACGGTCGCAGCCTTCATTCAATGCTTCTTCCAATTCGGTAAAGTTTCTTACCTCACATTCTATCTTAAGATCATCCTTACCATGGTCTTTACAATACTGCTTTGCCATAGAGATCGCATTATGTACACCACCACAGAAATCAACATGATTATCTTTCAGAAGAATCATATCAAAGAGACCAATGCGATGGTTCATACCACCACCAATCTTCACAGCCTCTTTTTCCAGCATTCTCATACCCGGTGTTGTCTTACGTGTGTCTAAAACGCGTGTCTTTGTACCAGCATCTATGAGTGCTTGCTGATACTTGTTGGTCATCGTTGCAATACCACTCATACGCTGTAAGATGTTAAGCATAAGGCGTTCTGTCTGCAAAAGGCTCTGCGTTTTCCCCTTCACACTCATAACAATATCACCAGGCTTCACATGAGCACCGTCTTCCATATAGACTTCTACCTGTAGATCAGGGTCAAAAAGATGGAACACCCTTTTAGCAACATTAACTCCTGCCAAGACTCCTTCTTCCTTAATCAGTAATCTACTTTCACCCTTAGCATCAGCAGGGATGCAACAAAGCGTTGTATGGTCACCATCACCTATATCCTCACTGAAAGCGAGTTCGATAAGTTTATCGTTTAGTTCTTCTACTGACAACATAATAATATCTTTAAATTATAAACCTAATCTGTTTGAAATATCCAACATTCTATGAATTGATTTGACAGCCTTCTTTGCCATTTCTGGCTCAACCTCAATAGCAGGCCACTCATACTTCAAGCAATTATACAGCTTCCTCAAAGTAATATATTTCATATACTCACACTCATTACAAGGGCTATCGCTATCATTAGGAGGAGCAGGAATAAAGGTCTTTTGTGGAGCCAATCGCTGCATTTCAACAAGAATACCACTCTCCGTCACCACTATAAACTCCTGAGCATCATTCTCAACACTATACTTCAATAAGGCAGATGTACTTCCAACCTTATCAGCTAAGCAGAGAACAGTAGGTGGACACTCAGGATGAGCCAGTACTTTTGCTGAAGGATGTTCGCGTTTTAACTGCTGAATCTTCTCTACAGAGAATCTATCATGAACTTCACATGCACCATCCCAAAGCAACATCTCACGTCCCGTTTGTTCACTAATATAATGTCCTAAGTTCCTATCTGGTCCAAAAATGATAGGAGTATCCTTTGGTAAAGACTCAACAATCTGCTTTGCATTACTGCTCGTCACCACAACATCTGTCACAGCTTTGGTTGCTGCAGTTGTATTGACATAGCTTACCACGGTATGATTAGGGTGTGCTTTTACAAACTTCTCGAACTCATCGGCTGGACAACTCTCTGCCAACGAACAAGAGGCGTTAAGGTCAGGAACGAGTATTGTCTTCTCTGGACATAAGATTTTATTTGTCTCACCCATGAAATGTACACCGCACATAACGATAATATCGGCATCTGTAGTAGCAGCCTTTTTGTGCCAAAGCCAAACTATCTCCTACGAAATCTGCCAACTCCTGAATTACGCCTTCTGTATAATAATGTGCCATGATAAGTGCATTCTTCTCCTTACACATCCTGCGTATTTCAGCCTTTACATCAGTCCCTTCAGGAATAGGTTCATCTATAAATCCCTGTTCCAGCCATTTTTTATCTATCATGTTATTTTATATTATAAACTGAGAGTACAATGGTTATTGTGCTTCTCTCATCATCTATCTATACTCTTTTACTACTTCTCGTCATATGCATGCTTCGGATAATCTACCGTGTAGTGCAATCCTCGACTTTCCTTTCTCTCTATGGCTTGTCGTGTTATCAGATAACCGACATTTATCATATTACGGAGTTCGCATATATCCTTCGTTGCCTTCACACGCTTAAAGAGGCTTTCTGTCTCCTCATACAATAAGTCGAGTCTTGCCCAAGCACGCTTCAAACGTAAATCACTTCGAACAATACCGACATAGTTGCTCATGATTTCGCCAACTTCCTTAATACTCTGTGTGATTAAAACATGCTCTTCATTGGTCATTGTGCCTTCATCGTTCCACTCAGGAATATTTGTGTTAAAGTCATAGTTGTCTATCATCCGTAGTGTATGTTCTGCAGCTGACTTAGCATAGACGACTGCTTCTATCAGCGAGTTGCTGGCAAGTCGGTTTCCGCCATGCAATCCTGTACATGAACATTCACCAACAGCATAGAGTCTATGAATAGAACTTTCTGCATTCAAATCGACCTTTATACCCCCACAGATATAGTGAGCACTTGGACAAACAGGGATATATTCTTTTGTTATATCAATCCCAATACTCAAACATTTCTCATAAATATGTGGAAAATGATGCTTCGTTTCTTCAGCATCTTTATGTGTTACATCAAGACAAACATGATTTAGTCCGTGAATCTTCATTTCATGATCAATAGCTCGAGCAACAATATCACGTGGAGCAAGAGAAAGACGTTTATCATACTTCTGCATGAACTCTTGACCATTCGGAAGTCGCAACACCCCACCATAGCCACGCATAGCCTCAGTAATCAGAAATGCTGGATGCGTCTCAGAAGGATTATAAAGGACCGTAGGATGGAACTGTACAAACTCCATATCCTTTACCGTTCCCTTTGCTCGATAAACCATTGCAATACCATCGCCAGTAGCTATCTCAGGATTAGATGTCATTGCGTAGACTGCCCCCACTCCACCTGTAGCCATGAGTGTTACTTTACTTAAGAAGGTATCTACCTTTTTCGTTTCAGGATTGAGGATATACGCACCATAACATTCTATATCTGGGGTTCTGCGTGTCACCTTTATACCCAAGTGGTGTTGCGTGATAATCTCAACAGCATAGTGATTTTCGAAGACTGTAATATTTGGGTTATCTCTCACCGCATTCATCAATCCACGCTGTATCTCAAAGCCTGTATCATCAGCATGATGAAGAATACGAAAGTCGCTGTGCCCTCCTTCACGATGTAGGTCGTATGTACCGTCTTTATGCTTATCAAAATTTACACCCCAGTTAACAAGCGCCTTGATAGCTTCTGGCGCATTACACACAACTTGTCTTACAGCTAAAGGGTCAGAAATATAATCACCAGCGACCATAGTATCGTTGATGTGCTTTTTCAAAATTGTCAATGGCAAGGTTCGTTACTGCTGCTATTCCTCCTTGTGCTTTTAGCCGTATTGGCTTCGTCCAAAGAAGTTTTGCAAATAAGGGCAACCTTTCCCTTACCACTATTTGCCACACTCAGTGCATAACTCATTCCTGCTATACCGCTGCCGATAACCAGGAAATCGAATTTGTGTATCATAATATGATTTCTTCTGATATCAAAAATTAATCGGTACAAAAGTAATAAAAATTACCATAACAATGGTAAGAAAAGAGCATATATATTTGTGCGTGCATGAGAAAAGTTTTTCTTATCCTATCGAACATGAGAACCTTTTTCTTTGAATTAAGTATAAGCATTCCTCTTTCAGCACGTTTCCAATCCCAGTATTGATGCTTTTTATATGCTGTCCGAATACTGCGCACATCATGTGCGGAGGCTTAACACATATAGTGCGAAGGCTTAACACCATTGGTGTGGAGTACTAACACATAATAAGGATTACTATAATTTATGATATACTAACGAGGTTTTCATCTTTACTTTATACAAAATCCTTATCCTTCCACTTCCATATTGAACAAGAAAAAACGCTATTCAGTCCCCTTAAAAGAGGAAAGAATAGCGTTAATATTTAGTGGTTCTGTAAAGAAAAACTTACAGAATAAAGTTTTTACTGCTCGTCTGGAACGATGAGTTTATAACCCTTACCGTGGATATTGATAATCTCAATCTGTGGGTCTGGTTTCAAATGCTTACGCAACTTAGTGATGTAAACGTCCATTGAGCGAGCATTGAAGTAGTTATCATCAATCCAAATAGTCTTCAAAGCATAGTCACGCTGAAGAATCTCGTTAGAGTGTGCGCAAAGCAAAGCGAGCAACTCATTCTCCTTTGTTGTAAGCTTAGTAGCCTTCTCTGGATTGTTATCCAGTGTGAGCAACTGCTTCTGTGTATCGAAAGTAAAGCGACCAATAGTGTACATTGTTGACTCCTTGGTCTTCTTTCCTCTTACACGACGGAGGATAGCCTCAATACGGAACACAAGTTCCTCCATAGAGAATGGTTTAGTGATATAATCATCAGCACCAATCTTGAAACCTTCCAAGATATCCTCTTTCAACTGCTTTGCAGTAAGGAAGATGATAGGAACTTCTGCATTTGCCTGACGAATCTCCTGTGCAAGGGTAAAACCATCCTTCTTTGGCATCATAACATCAAGCACACAGATATCATACTTGCTCTTCAAGAAGGCTCTGTAACCAACCTCACCATCAGGGCAGAGGTCAGCCTGAAAGCCTTTTGCCTGCAGATATTCACTCAACAGTGTTCCGAGATTCTCATCGTCTTCACACAACAGAATTTTCAATTTATCATCCATAACTTATACGTATTAAATTGTTTATACTCTTAATTATCTTTTATTCTTCATCCTCCTCATCGCGAATAACGGGGAGTTTAATGACGAATTTTGTTCCTTTACCATATTCGCTCAGCACCTTAATCTCACCTTCATGTAAGTCAACCATTTTCTTTACATATGCCAAGCCTAATCCAAAGCCTTTGACATCGTGAAGATTTCCAGTGTGAACACGATAGAACTTATCAAAGATCTTCTTTAAGTTCTCCTTCTTTATTCCTTGACCAGTATCACGAACTGAGAGATATAGATTCTCATTCGTATTCCATGTCTTCAAATAGACATCTAATGGTTGGTCGGGTTTCGCATATTTAACAGCATTATCCAAGAGGTTGAAAATGACATTTTGGAAATGCATTTCATCAACATACATGAGTGAGTCTACTGCTTCTATCTCTGTATACACCTTACCACCAGTATGCTCTACACGCAAACTAAAGGAGTGAGCAATCGTTTCTACCATCTCGTTAAGATCGGTGTATTTCTTCTTTAACACAGCCTTCTTGCGGTCGTACATACTCATCTGTAGTACCTTCTCAACAAGGAAACGCAGACGTTTTGACTCATCATTGATTACGCCTCCTAAGTGTTCTATCATTTTCGGACTCTTTGTCAACGTCTTATCGTTCATCATCTGAGCTGCCAAAGAGATACTTGCGATAGGCGTCTTAAGCTCATGCGTCATGTTATTGATAAAGTCATTCTTTATCTCACTGTACCGTTTCTGTCGGAAGATGGTTACAATCGTGAAGATAAAGGTAACCAACAGTACGAAAGTAAAGATGATTGACGGAATCATAAACCGTACACTGGAGAAGATATAGTTGTTCATCTGTGGGAAATGAACCTTTACAACACCCATTCTGTTTACAGGGTCATTGCGAAACAATACCTGAGAATAAGTATTCTCCTCACCATCACTTACATAATCAGGACATTTATAGACCTCTCGACCATCTTGAGTCGTCACCGTGAAATGATAAGGAATATTGATTCCATTGTTCATCATCTCCGCCTTTAAGTCCTGGTCTAAGAGCTTAAAGTTTATTCTATTGCGTAAAGGCTTGTCTGAAGCAGAATAGAGAATATTATAGATAACCTCCTCTAACATAGCTTTCTGATAGACATAACGATTACGAACAATCTCTTGCATATTACGTTTTGTAGCAGACAAAGAACTACTATCACTCCGTAAAATAGAACCTTTCGGAACTAAAGAAGGCTTCGATTGCTTTAGTTTTGCTTCAAAAGAGGTGTAGACATCACCCTGATTATCTGTCGACGGAGCCTGATGTGCAGCAGTAGATGTATCTTTATCTGTGCTCTGATCGTCGTCTTGTGAGCGTTCCTTCTTGTTTACATCATCCTCCAAATAACGAAGAGTCTCATTCAACTCCATATTTCGAGAAGCTTGATAGAGGGCACGGTTGACAGATTCGTCAAACTGTTCCTTCTTCATCTCAGCCATCTCTTCAATATAGTTGAGCTGGAGCAGAAGCAAACCAAGGAACGAAAGTCCCATGATTATAGCTATTGTCCAAATTGTTTTCTTCTTCATTACTCTCTGTTTATATTCATACTGGTCATGGAAAGACTCCATTCACAGCACCATATATTTATTTTTTTCGAATGCAAAGATAGGATTTCCTTAAACAATTAACATCTAAAAAGTTAAGAAATAACTCATAATTGATTTTCATTAACTAAATATTACTTTTTAATTTAATAATTATCAAGTATAATCTTTAAACATACAGTTTTGATTACTCCAAAAGATATACAAGAAAGTAAAAGAGCTAATAAAACATTTGTTTAGATTCACAAAACAAAAAGTAAGTAAGTCTTTCTATAAATCAATAAAAAAAGCATTAGCTGAAAACAAAACGTTTATTTTTTTATACAAAAAAAACACCTAAGAAAAAAATATTATTTTATTATCTTTGTAGAATCATTAAACCTATTGCCTATAAAAAAAAATAAATTAATATGCTATCCAGTAAACATCTCTCACATAAGTTAATCTTTCATGTATTACAATATTATAATGATAATAATAACCTAACTTCTCATATTTTTACCGATGTGTTGATGCCCAGCACGAGTGGTGTTGATGGTAAACACCAAGCGTGTTGAGTGCTTAGTATACTATAAAAACAGCTATAAATATAACAAACCTCATGGCAATTCAAAGATTACAAACAAGACCTTTCGCAACACACATCATCTTAGTTATAACTCTATTGTTACTGAACCCATCTAATCTTATGGCTCAACAGACCGTAACCTTTAGTATCCAACAACAAACAAAGGAACCTATTGATGCAGCAACAATTATCATTTCTGATCAGAAGACAGGAAAAGTAATTGCCAATGGACTAACTGAAACGGACGGAAAGTTTAATTACACCCTTATTGATGGTAATTATCAACTATACTGCGGAGCTATCGGATGCCGTGATACTACTATTCTTTTCTCCATTCCAAATAACCATTCCATTTATAACATCTATTTATATCCTGACGGTACAGAGCTGAAAGACGTTATTGTCACAGCTCGCAAACAACGTTCACTCATTAAAATGGAAAGTGGGAAGATAAGCATTTCTGTTGCAGAATCCTATCTTGCTAACCTTGGCAACTCTTTAGATGTTCTGCGCCACACCCCAAGTGTAAGGCTTGATAATAAAGGAAATCTATCGCTTTCTGCCCTTGGCAATGCCGCCGTTTACGTGAACGGAAAACGCATACGACTTCAAGGTGAAACGCTTACAGCCTATCTGCGTACTATTCCATCTTCTAACATTGCAAGCATAACTACTTCAACCAACCCTGATGCAAGTTATGATTCAGAAGGGGCAAGCGGTATTATTGACATAAAACTAAAAGACAACAACGAACGAGGACTTTACATTTCGACCTCTCATGGTATGTCTTTTTGGAATCACATACGCCAAAGTTCTGATTTTAGTATGACTTATAACAAACAGACATGGCAGCTGGGCATCAACTATAGTCATAACATTGGACACTATGACATGGAGTATGGTACTGATAGAATGCAAGAAGGAGACCGAAACTTCTCAGAGACCGATGATACAGACAAGCGTAACACCTATGCAGGAGGACTGGCTTTTGTATTCCAACCTAACAAGAAACACAAACTTATGCTAAATGCATCAGTTGATGCCTTAACAGGTCCTGGAGTGACAGCAACAACTACTTGGATATATAAAGGTAGAGACACGCTTCATGAAATTCTTAAAGCAAGGAATGATTATACCAAACAAGAGAATACAAAATATACAACAGGCATAGGCTATCTGTTCAATATTACAGAACAGCAGACCATCACTGCAAATGCAGACTGGATTCACGTTGATGTTGTAAGTAATAACAATCAGCCTAATACGTTTTACTCTCCAAATGGAACATTACTAAGGGAAGACAACTATCCAGCTAAATCCAAGAAGAATATAAACATCATATCATCTGCTATTGACTATAAACTGAAGAATAGCCATGACGGAGAGTTCCTTACAGGTATTAAAACTGCTAAGGTAGAAAGTAACAATCGCTTTGGCTTCTATGCAAAAGGTGTGCTTGAAAACACAAGATCTAACAGGTTTACCTACCAAGAGTCAAATCTTGAAGGCTATATACAATATGCCCAGAAATGGAAACATATACAGGCAACTGCAGGTATGCGGATTGAATATATGCAGACTATCGGGACTTTAGAATCCTATTTGGACGGAAAACTGATGGAGGAGAATAAGAACAATCACACAAGACTCTTTCCTAATCTTTCTATCAGTTATAATCTTGACAACAAAGCAAAGCTCACACTTGCCTACAGTAAACGGCAAGACAAAGCAAGATACGAAGACCTTAACCCCATTGAATATCTGTTAGATGAACTAACCTATTGGAAAGGAAATCCATTTATTCAGCCACAAATAAATCATAGGATATCTTTAGATTACACAAAGAATAATCTTAGTGTAATGCTCTCTTACAATCAGCTAAACAATTATTTTACGCAGCTTCCAGATGCATACAAGAAAGACTGCATAGTCATGACAACCAAGAATATTGGTAAACAGAAGCAGCTGGCACTTGACCTTATCTATAACAAACGCCTCACCTCGTGGTGGGATGTCAGTGCAAACTTCGGTGCTTACTACTTTATCAACCATCTTGATTATGAATCTTATAGAGAAGATTACCGTCGTCCCTCATGCAACCTTTCACTTTCAAACGACATACAACTACCTGCAAAAATTCGAATGGAACTGTCTGCAAGATACGCAAGCAAACGACAAGGCAGAAGTTATGAGGTTTTAAAACCAAGTGGATGTATAGATATCGGACTGAGTAAACAAATACTCCGAGACAGACTCTCCCTATCATTGATGATTACTGACCTCCTCCACACTGAGCGTTGGGACAGCTATGGACGCAAAGGAACATTAGAATTAGATATTTGGGGGCACAGTGAAAGCCGACAAGTTATCTTCCGTGTAATCTACAACTTTGGAAGTAGAAAGTTTGAAACTAACAAGAATAAAGTCAAAGAGGCAGAACGTCTGTAGTTACCTGCTAATCAAATCTATTATGTGAAAGCCGTCAAGCTTTTAAAGAAACAGTCGACTATTCTGAAGGAAATGGTCGACTGTTTTGAATAAGGTCATTTTAAGAACATTCCATCACTACACAAATAGATTAAGATTAGGATAAACAGAAAGTTCTTCTACATTACAAGATCTCAATCTGTAAGCAAGAAGTACTCTTTGAGGTCAACTTAAAACGGTCATTGATACGAAGACCGAGGACCCAAAGGATAGTACCTGTAGCATCAAGGAGGACCAACTGGTTACGTTTCTCAAAGCGGTTACGTTTGAGATTGGTGAGAAAATCACTCACAAGTTGAGTACCACGCATGCCAAGAGGAGTAAAACGGTCACCTTCTACAACACGCCGTAAGGTCAAAGGGAAACGTATAGAGGCTGCATCAAGGTCAACAATCATAGGATTCTTTGAGAAAGAAACGTTTGACGAGGGTGTCAATGCTCGTTGTGTCAATCGAAGAGCAAGATGCTCATCGTAGACATAACGCCCAGTTTCAGGGATAATAAGCGTACGTGGTTCAGCTTCCTCACGAGGTAAAACCATGAAAACACCACGATCATGTGTAAGTTCATGCGTTGCCGAATACCACAGCTGCCCCGTCTGTCCATCAAGATGTGAAACCATCTCTGCAATCTGAGATGATGAAAAACTGAGTGGTTTTAGTATATAAAAGAGGAGATAAGAAGGAGAAGGAAACGCACGAACAACAGACAAGTCGACCTGGAAAGGCTCATTACTTAAACTGTTTGAACTAACTTGAGTTGCAGAATTAATAAAGCTAACAGCCTTTCTCAAAGCTGATTTAAGTGACTCCTGCACAATAGCATCTACCTCAGAGAGATGATTAGCAGTAGCAAGAATAGCATCCGTAACCGACGGATTAATCTCAGACAACTGTGGAAGAACATTCAACCGAATCTTATTCCGCACCACATCATCTACAAGATTAGTGCTATCAATAACAAAAGAAACAGCATACTTTTGGAGATAATCTTCAATTTCTTGACGTGTCACACAAAGCAAAGGGCGGATAACATCATGATTACGAGGACGAATACCCATCAAACCGCTAAGCCCTGTTCCACGAACAAGGTTAATAAGAATCGTTTCGACAGAGTCTTCTTTATGATGTCCCACACAAACACCATCAGCACTCAACGCCTCTTTCAACTGAAAGAAATAACGATAACGTAATTCACGCGCTGCCATCTCAATACTCACCTTATGCAAATCGGCATAAGCCCGCGTATCAAAATGGGCTTTATGGAAAGGGATATTCTCACGTTGACAAAGTTCTTCACAAAACTGTTCATCCCTCAAGCTCTCCTCTCCACGTAAATGGAAATTGCAATGAACAGCCTCAACACGATAGCCCAACTCCTTGAGACAGAGCAAAAGAGCAACACTATCTGCACCACCAGACAATGCTACTAAATAAAGAGCATCTACCCGTAGCAGATGCTCTGAAGCTATGAAACGTTTGATTTTATTCAACATAAAGGACCAATCCCTTCAAATATTCGCCTTCTGGATGATAAATATTAATTGGATGGTCAGCAGGCTGATGAATCTGATGCAGGATGCGCACCTTACGTCCAGCTTGTGCAGCAGCGGTGAAGACAGCCTGTCTGAAGTTATCCTTTGTCACGACCTGCGAACAACTGAAGGTAAATAAGATTCCGCCTGGCTTAATCTTTTCAAATCCTTTGACGTTCAATCGGGTGTAACCACGCAAACCATTCTTCAAAGCACTACGATGCTTTGCAAAGGCTGGTGGGTCAAGAATGATAAGATCGTACTTACCATCGTTATCGTCAAGATATTTGAAAGCATCCTCACAGATAGCCTCATGACGTGAATCATTAGGGAAATTGAGTTCTACGTTCTTATTAGTCAATTCGATAGCCTTAGCAGAACTATCCACAGAATGTACCACTTCTGCCCCGCCACGCATAGCATAAACAGAGAAGCCACCCGTATAACAGAACATATTTAGTACACTTCTTCCCTTCGCATAATACTCCAAAAGAGAGCGGTTCTCACGCTGATCGATGAAAAAACCTGTCTTCTGACCTTTCAACCAGTCGATATGAAACTTTAAGCCATTCTCAATCGCAATATTGTTGTCTGTATCTCCATAGATAAAGCCATTCTCTTGACCAAGGTCGGCCTTGAAAGGAAGCGTTGTCTCACTCTTATAATAGATACTATCCAACTTATCTCCCATCACTTTAACAAGGGCTTTCGCAATTACCTCACGACATACGTGCATACCTACAGAATGGGCTTGCATAACGGCAGTCTTGCCATATATGTCAATAATCAATCCTGGAAGATTGTCGCCCTCACCATGAACAAGACGATAAGTAGTATTTGGGAACACACCTGTTGTTGCTCCCTCTTCGCGAATAATACCGACAGACTGGCGTGCATGAAGGGCTGCGCTCAAACGACTTTCCCAAAACATATCATCAATCTTCACGTCGTGAAATGAGAGCACACGGATAGCAATAGAACCTATTTGGAAATGACCAACAGCAATAAACTTCTTGTCATGCGTCATAACACGCACAATATCGCCTTCTTCAAGTCCTTCTTCAATCTTGTTGATAGCACCCGAGAAGATCCATGGATGGAAACGAAGAAGACTTTCTTCTTTGCCCCTTTTCAAATATACTTGCTTATACATAAAGTTCTTTTTTTAGAGTTTATTGGTTTCCGCTTCTTGATAATTCCCGAATTATTTACATGAAAATAATTATTTATTTACGTGAAAGGAAATATTTTTTTCATGAAAATAAATATTTTTCTTCACGATAATAATTTACATAGAGGCGTTATTCTGTTGTTACTTCTGCCTCACTTCCAGTATTATCTGGTACAGGCTTCACCGTTGGAGGTGCTACAACGAGTTCGTAATTACCACTATGTTTCAATTCATGCAGACGCTCATAGAGTTTGATACACGTCCAAGCATCTGTAGAAGCATATATTTTCTGCTTATCACTTAATATCTCATTCTCCCAGTTAGACAACTGTTCACGCTTTGTAATACGCTCATGAAAGACATTTGCATAGAGCTTCTGAAGACTCATATCTTCAATACCCAACGACTTAACATAGTCTTGAAGGTCTATAAAATAACCTGGCTTAAAGTCTACTCGCTGATGCAACATCAACATATCATCGGTCAGTGAGAGTCCCACTTTTGGCACTGTGGTGTCTTCAAGAAAACATTTAATACAATCAGGTACACCTATGAGATTCAAACGAAAGAGGAAACACACTTCATGGTCACAGGCTTGCAAGAGTGCAACCTTACGACGTTGCCCTTTCTTAAAGACAGGACGTGTTTCCGTATCAACACCGATAATGTCCTTAGAAAGCAAATAATTAACTGCCTTCTCAGCCTCAGCTTCATTTAAGACAACGACTATCTTCCCTGGGAAAGTAACCCTTGGCAACTGTGATATTTTACTCTTATCGAATCTATTGTATAATACTGTACTCATTTCAGATTGCATACTAACTTGCAAAATTAAAAAAAAAGTTTGAAAAACGGCACTTATGTGGCACTAATTTATTACTTTTTGCAAGTATAAAAGAATAACGATAAATGGCAAAGAAGAAAAACTGAACATAAAAAGCAAGACTTTCACCGAGGCACTCGGACTAAATAACATTATTAACGACAAGACTGGCTTTGTTGTCGGACTCATCCTTTTATGCGTTTCCATCTATATCTGTGTTGCTTTTTTTAGCTATTTCAGCACAGGTGCAGCTGACCAAAGTTTAGTTACCGACCTACGTCCTGGAGAGGTGGAGAACACAAATAGAATTTTCCAAAATGCGTGCGGTTCACTCGGTGCTATAATTTCATACGGTCTTATTTCCCGTTGCTTTGGTATTCCAGCCTTTATCATTCCAGCCTTCATTGCGCTTTGTGGTGTCCGTATGATGGGAGCCTATAAGAAGCTGAACCTTTTAAAGTGGTTCATGGGAATGGCTTTGGTAATGATATGGCTTTCTGTTACTTTTGCCAAAGCACTCACCCCACTGATGGGTGATCAAGTGTATAATCCAGGAGGAGATCACGGTGCTTTCTGTGTACAATACATGGAAAACCTTGTTGGTACACCGGGACTGATAGCTATATTGGTGATTGTCATGTTGGCTTATCTCACCTATATCACTTCAGAAACAATTACTGTTGTGCGCAAGATGATTAATCCTTTTGGTTACATTCGTGACAAGGTAAAGTTTACGGTGGTACATGACAGCAAAGGGGACAACACAGAAAACCTCTACGACGACGAGGTTGTCATTGAGGATGAACCAGTTGAACCAATAGAGTATGTTGACCCTACCCTTGCCGAACCTATCGACTTGCCAACGGAGCCAGCAATCGTTCCTCAAGAGCCAGACACGCTCTATTCACCTAACGGCAATCAATCAGCTGGAAAAACAGCAGAGAAAGAGGCTCCAGGCTTTGAGGTTGAGGAGAAGAAAGCTGAAGAGAAAGCTAATAGCAAGACGCTTGCAAGCAACAACCTCCCACTGACTCCGATTAATCCTCGTGAACCTTTCACAAAGTGGAAGTTCCCATCACTCGATCTATTAAAGGAATATTCCTCTGACTCTAAGACTAACTATGTTAGCCAAGAGGAGTTAGAAGCAAACAAGGATCGTATCATCAAGGTATTGAACGACTTTGGTGTACAGATTCGTAGTATTCGCGCAACAGTCGGTCCAACGATTACTCTCTATGAGATTACCCCTGCACAGGGTGTTCGTATCTCTAAGATTAAGAACCTTGAAGATGATATTGCACTGAGTTTGGCGGCTATTGGTATCCGTATCATTGCTCCTATGCCAGGCAAGGGTACAATTGGTATTGAGGTTCCAAATGCTAAGCCAAACATTGTATCAATGTTCTCTATTTTGAACTCACGCAAGTTCCAAGAGTCAACAATGGAATTACCAATTGCATTGGGTAAAACTATCACCAATGAGGTGTATATGGTCGACCTTGCTAAGATTCCTCACCTGCTCGTTGCAGGTGCTACTGGGCAGGGTAAGTCAGTCGGTCTGAATGCTATTATCACCTCCCTTCTCTACAAGAAGCACCCTAACGAGTTGAAGATTGTGCTTGTTGACCCTAAGAAGGTGGAGTTCAGTGTTTACTCTCCAATTGCAAAGCCATTCATGGCGGCTGTTGAGGAGAATGAAGAGGAACCAATCATCACAGACGTTCAAAAGGTTGTAAAGACATTGAAAGGTCTTTGTGTATTGATGGATGAGCGTTATGACCTGCTGAAGGCTGCTCGTGTTAGAAACATAAAGGAATATAATCAGAAGTACCTCAGACACGAACTGAGCCCAGAAGAAGGACATGAATACATGCCATACATCGTGGTTATCATTGATGAGTTCGGTGACTTGATTCTTACTGCGGGCAAGGAAGTGGAGATGCCTATCACACGTATCGCACAGTTGGCACGTGCAATTGGTATTCACATGATTATTGCAACACAGCGACCAACGACAACGATTATTACGGGTAACATCAAAGCAAACTTCCCTGGACGTATTGCTTTCCGTGTAGGAGCAATGATGGACTCACGTATCATTCTTGACCGACCAGCGCGCAACAGCTTGTTGGACGTGGTGATATGCTTTATCTCAATGGTGCTGACCCTGTCCGTGTACAATGTGCCTTTGTTGATACACCAGAAGTGGAGAACATCACAAAGTTCATTGCTAACCAGTTAGGCCCTGTCCGTCCATTGGAAATCCCAGAACCATTAACGGACGAAGAAGTTGGCGGAGGTGGTTCATTAGATGCACAGACACTTGACCCATTGTTTGAGGAGGCAGCACGTGCTATTGTTGTTACTCAGCAAGGCTCAACAAGTATGATTCAGCGTCGTTTGTCTATCGGCTACAACCGTGCTGGTCGTCTGATGGACCAAATGGAGAAAGCTGGTATCGTAGGTGCTGCTAAGGGTTCAAAGCCACGTGAAGTACTGATAAGTGACGAGGTAAGTCTTGACAACCTACTTACAATCCTACGTGGATAAGAAGTCCTTTACAGAAAACTATTATAATCATTAAACGATAAACAATGAAACAGATTAAATATTTATTATTGCTTGTTGCCATGTTTATGGCAAATAATGTGTTTGCACAGAATGCGAATCAGGCTAAGGCTTGTATGGACAAAGCTGCTGCCAACATTTCGAACTTGGGTGGCTTTACAGCTCGTTTCGAACTTTCCAGACCCGGTGCCGTAGGTAGAACAGCGGGTAATATTTCCGTGAAAGGTGTTAAGTTTGTTGCCACAACGCCACAGACTACCGTATGGTTTAATGGTACTACACAATGGTCATACATGAAATCTACTGACGAGGTGAATATCTCTACACCTACCGAAGCACAGCGTCTTTCAATGAATCCTTACGCATTGATGACATTGTATCGTCAGGGTTACAACCTCTCTATGACCAACGAGGGTGGTTCTTACGTGGTACACATGAAGGCAACCAATCCTAAACGCAATATTCCAGAGGCGTATGTAACCGTAAACAAAGCCTATCAGCTACAAAAGATCAAGATTAAGCAGGCTAATAAGTGGACAACTATCACCGTCTCTGGTATTCAGCGCAAGAATCTCTCAGACGATATCTTTACTTTCAATAAGAAAAACTATCCATCTGCTGAGGTGATAGATTTGAGATAAATGACTTACTGGGAAGCTATACAAACATTGCATAAGCACTTCTACCTATCAGGTAGGAGAAATAAAATATGGCAAGCCAACAACGTAGCAAAGTATTTACTACGTGTTGGCTGTCTTTCTTTATGCCTATTTTGCTTGGATAGGATATAGATTAGCAGACATTGCCATCTTGGATAATCTTGGAACTTATAGCTTCATCTATGCCCTACTGCCTGTATTTCTATTTATTGATTATCTTTTCAGATATACAACAGACCATCGGCTGTTGATGCATATCCGCCCTTACCTGCTCCTACCACTTCCCAAACACAGCTACACAGACTATCTAATTCTCCGCCAGTTGATAGTTTTCAAGAACGCTAACCTCCTCTTTATCTTTATTCCATTTGGCTTCAGAACCGTTATTCCAGAGTTAGGAACAACGGCTATGATTGGCTACACAGCAGGCCTCTATCTTCTCCTACTTATCAACGGACAGTTCTTCCAGTTCACGCAAGTGCTGACAGCACGTGGACTGTGGTACTGGATCATACCGATTTTTACGTATTTATTCATCGGATTAACAGCAATTTTCTTCCCATCCCCACAAGGTTACCTCCATCGTTGGGGAGAGATAGGTAATGCAATGATAAGAGGAGAGGTATGGATATATGCTGTAATGGTATTGCTACTGATAGGAATGGTATTGCTAAACCGCAATGTACTTGAACATCGCATTCGCCAAGAGCAATACACGGCAGCATCTCCTAAAAGTGAAAAGAATAGTATTAGTCTTACTATCTTCGATCGATTCAATCAAATCGGAGAGTTTCTTAAACTTGAAACATGGAGTATTCTCCGCAATAAAAAGATGCGCCTCAGTTTCATTTTCAACACTTTGGCTATCTTTCTCTTTAGCTTAACCACTGCTATTGGTCCAGAGAGTGACATGGTTAAGAGTAATGGCTTCATTTGCTACAGCTTTATCCTCTTTGGATTAAGCTCACTGACAAGAATTATGTGCTATGAAGGCAATTACTATGAGTGCCTTCTAATGCAGCGGAATAGCTTCCAAAATCTATTGTTAGCAAAGTATTATTTCTATACAGCCCTACTATTAATACCCTTGCTTGCCTTCCTTCCTGTAGCTATAATTGGGAAAGTAAACTTCTGGACAATACTATCTTATGCCCTCTTCACAGCTGGTGTATCCTATCGTATTCTCTTTCAAATGGCAATATATAATAAGGTAACATTCTCTATGCAAGCTACACACACGGGTAAGAATGCAAATACCAACTATCTACAACTCATCACTACACTCATCACCATCGCCACCCCTTTCTCCATCGTTTCTTTGGGTACATGGTGGCTCAACCAACCTATCCTCACCAATACTCTCCTTTCCCTCCTCGGTATCATCTTCATCGCCACTCACCGACGTTGGATTACTGGAATAAGTATGAAGATGAAAGACAACCAATACGATCAACTTGAAGGATTTCAGAGGAGTAGATAAAGAAAATTTCATTCTGTCAAGTATAAACCAGAGATATCTATTCGCTCGATTTGTTTGATTAAACTATATCACTACATTTGAGAATATTTATAGTCCTTCCGTTAAACACATAGATTAAAAATAGAATAAAGTCTTTTACACATGATTAGTATAATTATACAAAAATTAGATGGTCTTATCAAGGGGTTAGCCTGCAAGATAAGATGCAAATAGATACTATGTCGATTCGTATTCTACAAATAGCTTATTCTCATGTCATTGGCGCCTGTAAACTATTTTCATTTGATTCAGAACCAATGTATGCTCATTGAGGTTCTAAAAAACGCCTAATTGACTTGCAAAAGACGCCCTTTTAGCGTGTTATTAACGCCCATTAGAAATCAAATTAGGCACCTTTTACTTTACCACAATATAACTAACTGATTTTCTTTTTAGTTGTAAACCTACTTTTTTTATATATTTTTTTATCCTTTATTATAGAGTTTTTTTATCTGAAATTATGTAATTCTTTTTTTCAGAGTCATATCGGTCTTTTTGAAGTAATAAAATGAAAAGGCTTTCTGTATAGAAAGGCGATAATAGAATAGACCGTTAAGGTCCTTAGCTGTGTTTTTATATAATGTCTAACTTCTGTTACTCCGTTAAAAAAATATACGAAAAAGCATCCACACGTTTAAAGTAAGAACCACAAATAGTTTCACTCCACAATTCATGGTATTATTACCCAAAAATAGGTTTTTAACAACCTACATGAAGTGAAATTTATAAAAAACAATCATCTATTAAAAGATTTTTCGGAATTACCAAATAAATTAAATATATTTCATTATCTTTGCATTTATAGTCTTTAACATGACACACCGACATTATAAGGAGTGTATATTCCTTAATGAACGATGTCTGATTGAATGACAAGCCACCCATAACCTAAAATATAAAGCCAAAACAATGACTAAAATAAAGACACTGACCATACAGTTTGATACCCCCTTACGGCGATCAGAAATCCCACTATTTCGTGGAGCCATTATTGCAGCAATTCCCTCAAGTAATATCCTATTCCATAATCACGATGGTACATCCCTACGATACTCCTATCCGCTGATACAATACAAGCGGATTGGCGGCAAAGCTGCTATCACCTGCATTGGCAAAGGGGTAGATGCGATGGAAGATCTGTTTGTGAATGCTGACCTGAACCTTAACATCGGCAGACGGAAAGTAGAACTGAAGATTGAAAGTATCAAGGCTGAAGAAGTTGATGTAAAAAGGGCACCTTCTCCTATCACTTACCAAATCCACAGTTGGCTGCCATTAAATGGAGAAAATCACAAACAATTTCACTCAACTGAGAGTATGGTGGAAAGAATAAAGATGCTTGAGCAAATCATGACTGGTAACATCCTCTCGCTACTCAAAGGATTAGACATCTTTATTGACTTCCAGCTACAGACGGTCATAACAGACTACTGTATTGGAAGACCCATCACTTACAAGCATTTAAAATTAACAAATATAGACCTTACTTTTACAGCAAACATACAACTGCCACAGCATATCGGAATAGGAAAGCACAGCAGTATGGGAGCTGGGGTACTATCAAAAAATCAAAAACCAATCTATAACGTATGACTAAATATTTATACGGAGCATCCGTACAAGGAATCCAACAGTTTATTTTCCAGACAAATGAGCTGAAAGACATTGTTGGAGCAAGTGAATTAGTGGAGTCCATCTGTACAGAACTTTTCAAGAAAGTTGTTGGGCAAAGATGGAAAGAAACGAACCAGGTAATCTCGGCAGCAGGAAATGTGAAGTACATATTCGAAGACAAGGCTGAATGTGAAGAAGTTGTACGCAACTTTCCACGTGAGGTAATGACCAATGCTCCTGGGGTGACAATCAGTCAGGCCGTGGTAGAACTCGGAAATGACTTTGTCATATCTGTAAATGAATTAGAAAGAAAACTACGAAGCCAACGAAACAAGCCTTGTAAAAGTATCACTGTCGGCAGACTCGGAATCAGCCGATCTCCACAAACAGGTCTTCCCATAACAAAACTGGACGAAGGGAAAAGAATATGACGCATCCACGTATGCAAAAAAATAAAACATAACAAGGTTGTAAAGTTATGTCAAAAAAAGCTTCGGTGAAAAAGGTAGATTTAAAGTCATCTTCTATTCCTTTTGATGTGTCAAAAAAATGACTGGTAAAAATGACTGGATTGCCATCATACACGCTGACGGAAATGGATTAGGCCAAGTAGTACAGAAGATTGGACACAATATAGAAGACTTCAAACAATTCTCTAAGGAGTTGAACAATGCTACTATAGCTGCCGCCAACGATGCTTTTTAGGAAAGTCAGCCCCGAACATGGATGGGAACAAACCATCCCCATTCGCCCAATTGTGTTAGGAGGTGATGATATGACCATTATCATCCGTGGAGAACTCGCCATCGAATATGTAACAGAGTTTATGAAAAAGTTTGAACAACACAGCAGCGAAGGGAACTTGAGACCTATCCTGGAAAAGGCTGGTATGAAACGACTCACAGCCTGTGCTGGTGTAGCCTTCATAAAATCGTCCTATCCATTCTATTACGGTTATGCATTGGCAGAGCAGCTCTGTAAATATGCAAAGAAAACTGAACCTCATACCTCAACCTCAAGCCTGATATTCCATAAAGTTCAAGATTCATTCATAAACAACTATGAAGACATCGTACAACGTGAACTGAAGACATCTGAAGGTAGTTCCTTCTGCTTCGGCCCTTATTATCTCAATGAAGGGGAGCAACCAAACGGCTACTATACGATAGAGAAACTCTATTCTTTATGCCAAACTTGGTGAAGACAAAAACGAGGGAATAAAGACAGGTATCAGACAGTGGCTGACACTCATGCACGAAGACGAAGCGAAAGCTGTCCAAAGGCTGAAACGTCTCAAGACCCTGAATGAGGATAAAGACTCCATTTCTATAATTGAAGCACTAACAAATGGTAGAAAAGGAACTGAGAATGTACAGGCTTTCCCTGCCTATGACGTGCTGACATACCACACTATTTTAAACCAAAAGACCAAGGAGAAATAACGATGACCGATATCAAATACAAAATAACTTTCTTTTCAAACTGGCATTGCGGTTCAGGACTCGCAGCTGGAGCTGATACCGACGAGCTAGTCATTAAAGACCGTAACGGACTACCCTATGTCCCTGGCCGTACCATAAAAGGATTGCTACGTGAGGCAGCAATGATGCTCAAACAGTTCACAGACATACCGGAGGAAAGTATCAACAGACTTTTCGGTAAAATTAAAGACGCTGCGGACTTTAAATGTAGAAATAAAGTCTCATTTACGAATGCAACACTTAGTGAGGAAGAACAGAACAGTATAATCAGTAACAAACTGACTAAGCATCTTTATATGTCTGTTGCCTCAACAGCTATCGGTACGGATGGGATAGCTGTTGACCATTCACTCAGAAAGATTGAGACAACCATTCCTTGCTGCGTATATGGCAGAGTGATGAATGTCAACGAGCAAGACATTGATATCTTGCTTCAGAGCTTCAAATGGATTAAACGATTAGGATTAGGACGCAACCGTGGATATGGTCGCTGTGAGATAACAAAAGAAGGTTAAGCTATGGAAAAAATACAATTTAAATGCGAGTTGCTTTCAGACATCGTTCTTAATGACTCATCTGCAACAGAAGGGAAAAGAAGAAGTTTAGACTTTATCCCTGGAAACAATTTTCTGGGAATAGTTGCAGCACAACTATATAAGAAAACAGACGATGATGCGTGGGATATTTTCCATAGCGGTCACGTCCGCTTTGGTGATGCTCATCCATCAGCTGAAGGCAAAAGAGGGTTACGTATCGCAGCTTCTATTTTCCACCCCAAGTTAGAAGGTATGGAAACAGGTTGTTATATTCATCATCTGACAATGCAAAATGACAAAATCCGTGCAATACAGCTGAAACAATGCCGAGAAGGATTTTACATATATGACCAGAACAAACTCGCCACTCAGGTTGTTGTAAACAAAGACTTTGCCATCAAGTCTGCCTACGATAGTGATATGAGAAGAGCTAAAGATAGTCAGATGTTCGGCTATGAAGCTTTATGCAAAGGACTCATTATGTATTTCACAGTAGAGCTTGAGGATGAGGCTAAACAATATAAAGAAGCTATCGTCAAGGCACTATGTGGTCATCATCATATTGGACGTTCACGTTCTGCACAGTACGGTTGGGTTAAGATAACAGAATCACCATTTGAGGAAATTGCCACAACACAACAGTCTGTACTAATCAATGGCAAACAATATGTGACGGTCTATGCAGACAGTCGCCTTATCTTCCTTGATGAGAATGGCAACAATACTTTCCAGCCTTCGACACGTGATCTCGGCATAGAAGATGATGATGCTGAAATTGATTGGACACTGTCACAGATACGTACATTCCAATATGCACCATGGAACTATAAACGACAAGCCTTTGATACCGATCGCTGTGGCATAGAAAAGGGAAGTGTTTTCCTTGTCAGGACAAGTGCTGGTGTTCCTCCTGAGAAGACTGTAGGTTATTACAAGAATGAAGGGTTTGGACACATCATTTACAACCCTATTTTCCTGCAAGGAGATGAGAATGGACTTTCGCTTTTCGAATTCAGCAAACAAAAGGAAACTATTTCTAACAGCCAAGCAACAGAGGTGAACAGTAGTCTGCTCCGATTCCTGAAAAAGAAGAAGAAAGACGCTGAAGATCAGAGCATAATAATTAAAGAGGTAAACAACTTTGTTGAACAAAACAAGAAGCTTTTCTCACAGGACTTATTTGCTTCACAGTGGGGAAGTATCCGAGCTCTTGCAATGGCATATAATGATGAAGAGAAACTAAAGAAGGTTATTGGATGCGAAGAACAGGAAAAATCCTGAAAAGGAACAAAAAGAAGGTTATCGAGTGCGATAAACAGAAGGAGCCGGAAAAGAAACAAGGCTATATTGTCCACGGTGTTGCTGCTGAAAAAAATGGAATGAATGTGGACGTCGAAAAGTACTTGAAGAGTTCCTAAAAAAATCCACAGTTCAAAGGACACCTACAAGAAGCCGTCATCAACCTGGCTTCAGAAATGGCTAAGATATGTAAATCATAAATAGGAATAGAAATGAAGAATACATATAAATACAGACTGCTGTCAAGAATAACCTTAGAAGCACTCTCACCGCTTGTCATTGGCAGTGGAAACAAGAATATAAAGACCGACTCTGTTGTTGCTAAGGATGTAAATGAACTCCCATATATTCCGGCAACGACCTTAGCTGGACTCATTCGCCATTCACTTCCAGAAGAAGAACAAAGAAAATGGATGGGATTTCAGACAAAAGAAGAGAGCTATGGCTCTCAGCTCATCCTGTCAGAAGCAAAAATACTCTCAGAGGATGGGAAACCTATTGACGGTCTGAGTAATAAAGAAGATGCTGTCAAACAGCTATGCTATCAACTGCCCATCCGCCAACACGTACGCATCAATCATCAAGGAGTAGCAGAGAAGAACGGTAAATTTGATGAGGAGATTGTCCCTAAAGGTATGCGTTTCTGTTTTGAAATGGAACTGAAGTCTGAGGAAGGTGATAATGAGATAATGGATAAAAATTCTCTCAACAATCCAGTCAAACGGCTTCCGTATTGGCAGTGGAAGTAGGAGCGGATTCGGACAAATATCCATAGTCAGCATCTTACACAGGAAACTGAACCTCAGCATTCCAGAAGATTTAAAGCTCTATCTCAGCAAGTCTTCTTCATTAGAAAAAATCTGGGAGGGATTTGAGCCCTATACCCTTGCTGAAAATACAAATACTGACTACATCAGCTATGAGCTGACCCTACAACCAACTGACTTTATGTTCTTTGGAGCAGGCTTCGGTAACGAATGCTCAGATATGACCTTTGTCAGAGAAGCTGTTATTCAATGGGACAATGATGACAGGGCCTGTATTATCGAAAAGGAAAAGGTAATCCTCATACCTGGCTCATCCGTAAAAGGAGCATTGGCACATAGGACAGCCTACCATTACAACAAACTTAAAGGTTGTTTTGCTGATGGCAAATCAGCAGAGGAACTACAAGAACACGTTGGAAAAAAGAACAAAGCAGTAAGGCTACTGTTTGGTTCGGAAGGTGACAAAAGAGGAAAAGACAAGAAACGGGGCAACATCCTTATTTCTGATGTTACCCAAACACAGACTGAAGAACTTGAAAAAAAAGTTCTCAATCACGTCAAGATCGACCGCTTTACAGGTGGTGCAGTGCCAGGAGCACTTTTCTCAGAGGAAGTATTATATTCCCCAGAAAACTCCTTCACACTTGAGCTCTTGCTTTATAAAGCTGCTATCACAGAAGACAAAAAAGATAAGGAAGATAAGGAAAAAGCACTCAAAGCTTTTGAAACAGCCCTGACCGACCTGTGCAAAGGCTATCTCCCATTAGGCGGAGGTGTGAACAGAGGTAATGGAACTTTCAAAGGAATTTTAAAGAAAGATGGAGAAACAATCTATGAATAATATAAATGACATTGACTTCACCCTTACTTATGAAGGGTATCTATGGATGAGTTACGAGCAACATCCAGAAGTTTTTCACCCCGAGTCACAAGTTGACCCTACTCTGTTTACGATAAAGAATCCATTCGTAGTAGAAGGGTATCTCTTTAACAAACAGTCAGGCCTTTCCCTCAGTATTAAGTATATTGATGGACAATACCATATATATCGTAATATTGTAGAAGAATCCGACCTAAATAGCAAAGACGTTGACCTAATTTATTATCTTACACAGCGCACGAATACCTCTGGCAAAGAATGGGCTAAATTCTTACGTTACTGGAAAGAAAAGGCAGATTCTTCCTGTCTCGATATGAATGTACTGGAAGTAGAAAAAGAAGTTTTTATTGGATTTAAATAAAAGGAGGAATAGGCTATGTATAAGCAATCAAATAGACCCTCAAAATGCTATAACCCCTATAGTTTTGTTCCACTGAGCGAACACGTATTTAACTATACAAAAGATGAGAAAGCCCAATTTCTATATGCAAATGACATTCCATTTGAAGATGGATTATCGGGAAAAATTACTGTAGAATTCGAAGCAAAAAGTCCATTTTGTGTTAAATCACAAGATAAAGAAAACTGTAACATCAATAGAAAATTCTTCGTACCCTCTACATCTATAAAGGGAATGATACGATCTGTCTATGAGATAATTACATTGTCTAATATAAGAAATCAATCAGAAAACTCTCGTTTTAGTATGAGAGATTTGACCAGCAAAGACTATGAACTTAAAAGTGATAAACCAAAAGGTGGATTTCTATTCTTATTAAATGGCAATTATTATATCATTCCTGGTGACCATTGGCAAATGACATACAAGGAAATAGAAGACGAAGAAGGTGTAAACGTAAAATATGGGAAATCAGCTGAGGCAAAGTATAGACTCTTGAAAAATGGATATATCTTTCTAACAGAAGATGATCGAATCCACTATTGGGTTTTCTCTGGCTTCATGAATAATAAAAAACATGAATACGATTTTGCACTTCCACTTTCAATCAATCCAGAGAAACTCGTACCAATTAAAGAAAAGGAATTAAAAGATTTCCTTTTCATTCATGAACAGGAAAATAAAAACGAAACTTGGGCCTTCTGGAAGAAAGAGATGCGCAACTTCAATAGTATAGAAGACCTAAAGAAAGCAAAATACAAAGGACTCGCGCCTTGTTTCTACAGAATAAAAGAAGAGAATGGACATATCTGTGTCAAAGATTTAGGCTTTACAAACCTGTATCGAATGCCTTACCAAAATAAAGTACATGATTGTCTTCCAATACAACATAAAGAAGAGAACTTTGATATGGCACAAGCACTCTTCGGATATACACAGGCAAATAGGAAAGACAAGTCAGAAAAAAGCTTAAGAGGACGCATCCGATTCTCAAATGCTTTTATTGAAAATGCAGAAATAGAAGGAGAACATACATTTATTCTTGGATCTCCTAAGCCAACATTTTATCCTTTCTATTTGAAGCAAGAGAGAGGTAGAAAGATAACTTTTGCAGCACAAAAGCCCATTATCTCTGGATGGAAACGCTATTTATTGCACAAAGAAGCACAAGAAGGGAATGGACAAAAAAAAGATTGTGAGTCGTCTTTTGTTGCACTAAAAGCAGGAGCAACTTTCAAAACCAATATTTATATCCATAATCTGCATCCTTACGAGGTTGGAGCATTATTAGCTGCACTCACATTCTGTAACCATAACGAGTGTTACCACTCTTTAGGGTATGCCAAGCCGTTTGGTTATGGCAAAATGAAACTTACCTATATTCAGTTTGATCTAGTGCAAAACAAGGAGAATAGTCACGATTTAAAACAAGATACTCTTATCAATGAGTTCAAAAAGAAGGTAGTAGAAAACACTCGTATAAGTGTAGATTCTTATAATCGGTATATAAGCACTCTCATCCGCATTGCTTCAGGTAACTATCCTATTCATAACATCGGGTATCCAGAACTAAAAGATTTTAAAGAAATTAAGACTGGAAGAACAAATATATCCATATTGGATTAAATTAGTATGAAGAAAATACTTGTTTCAATTTTAAGTGACCAGCTTGTCCCCAATTATCTCTTCATAAAAGAGAAGAGGGGACAATTCAATGATCTACTCTTCATAGAAACCACATATATAAAAAGAAAAAAAGGAGTGCATCACACCTTGAACAAGCTCTAAGAAAGGAAGATAATAGTGTTTTTAAGAGTTCTTGTAGAAAGCGATAATTACAAAGAGGGATTGCAATCTCTTGAGAAAGCTAACCTACCTAAAGATGTTCATTATATTGTCAATCTTACTGGTGGAACTAAGATTATGTCATTAATGGTATATGACTTTTTCCGCAAGTTCAACTGTACATTTTATTATATTCCAATTGGGAAAAACATTTATTGCAATATAGAAGATGGACAGATGGAGTCCTTACGGTACCGTATATCACTTAAGGAATATTTTACACTCTATGGGCTTCTTTTTGAATGTAATAATACATTATTGAAAGATAAAAAAATAACATTTGCATTTTTTGAGAAGCAAAAGAAACGTAACTTCATTCTTTCAAAAGAAATAACCAGCTCTAAGCAAGCACCAACAACAGAAGACAGAAGATACTACTCGGGCGCATGGTTTGAAGAATACACCTACCTACGCATCAAAGAAGAACTTGCGCTACGAGATGAGGATATTTCAATGTCCTTAAAGATATATAGAAACGATTTTAGCCATAATGACAATGAAATAGATGTTGCCTTTATGTTTGAGAACAAACTCTATATAATTGAATGTAAAGTCAGTATGAACGGGTATGGGAAAGAACCACAACATCATATTGAAAATTATCTTTATAAACTTGCTGCGGTAAGTAAGGATTTTGGCCTTATTGTACGTCCCTACATCTTTACACTTCATAAAATGGATAAGCTATCAGAACATTCACGTGAAAACATCAAAAAGCGTATGCGAATATTAGGAATATGTAATATTGTAGACGGAATACAATTATCAAAACAAAACATAAGTTTTTAATATGGCAAGAAATGTATTTATATCATTCTTAGGTACAAGTAATTATCTTGAAACCTACTATTCTATTGGAAATTTTTAAATCAACTCAACCTGTGAGATTCATCCAAGAGGCATTAATAGAGTATCTATGTCGTGACTGGACAGCAGAAGATAAAATATTAATCTTCTGTACCAAGACTTCTCAAGAAAAGAATTGGGACGATAATGGGCAGGGAAATACAGATTGCGAAGGGTTATCTTCGAGGCTTAAAAACTCAAGTTACCTATTCCTATTGAAGCAGTAGAAATAACTGAAGGATTCTCAGAAGAGGATATATGGGATATCTTCAATAAAGTTTACCACAATTTAAACATGGGGGACAATGTCTATCTTGATGTGACACATGCATTCCGCTCTATCCCTATATTCTCTACTGTCTTATTTAATTATGCCCATTATCTTAAAGGGACAAACTTAAAAGTGGTATATTATGGAGCTTTCGAGAAATTAGGGCCAACATATGAAGTAAAAAACATGAACGTTGAAGATAGGAATGCTCCTATCATCGACCTTACCAGTATCATAAGACTACAAGAGCTCTCTACCGCGGCAAGTAATCTCCATCAATATGGTAAGATGAAAACTATATCGGATTTGTTAGGAATTGTTCAAGGAGATGGAAAGAACAAACAAGCTATGCAACGTATCAAAAAGAAAATGAAAGAATTTGATACTGCGCTGTCAACCTGCAAAATGGATATTATAAAAGAAGGAAAATTAATAGGCGAATTACAATCTCTTGTTAGTAACAATAAAGATTCACAGAATCTTACTGAAGCACATAGACAACTAATTATTAAAGTCCAGGAAGAAATCAATATGTTTAAACCTTATAACACCTATGACAATGTTGAAGCGGCTATTGATTGGGCGAAGAAATATGGAATGATACAGCAGGCATATACTTTAGCTGAAGAACTTACTATCAGTAGAGTAAAAGATATTATCACTCCTGAACATCAACTCCTTCAGAAAGAGAAGGATATAAAAATGCCGTACATTTGTATCTGCCCTGCTTTCATTAGAAGAAAGAAAAAAAGATGAATACAAAAAAATGACAATGAAGAATTTAAAAAACTATTTAACCAGCTATATTATAATCAACATATTAGTAATTTAAGAAAATGGTATACAAAATTAGCAAATGACAGAAATATTATCAATCATGCAAAAAAAAGCGACAAAGATTTCGACAAACAATTTGATATAAATTATAGTGAAATAAGAAAATATCTCAAGAATGTTCATCAACCTCTCTAACCACCCTTTCGCCACCTGGTCTTCCTCGCAACTATCAGCTGCGAGGGAATATGGCGAACTGCAGGAAATTGCCTTTCCGAATATTGACCCGAAACTTAGCAAGGATATCGTACAGAAGGAGGCTGATGCCTGTGTAACGATGATACTGGAGACCTACCCTACAGAAAACCTAACGGTGCACATTATGGGCGAACTTACTTTCTGCTACTATGCTGTCAGACTACTGAAGAAAGCGGGAATACGTTGTGTTGCATCTACCACAGAGCGTATTGTAGAGGAAACCGAAAACCATCGAAAAGTTGTAGAGTTCTCCTTTGTCCAGTTCAGAGAATATTAATCATAGCTATCAAAGAAATGACAGAAAAGAATGACAAGCAGATAGTTCTGACACCTTCCCAACAGCAGGCTTTCAATAAGCTGAAAGACTTTGTCAACGGTAGCAGTGTCAACACGTTCATCCTTACTGGATATGCGGGAACAGGAAAGACTACGTTGATGAAGACACTCATTGAGTGGATAAACGAGCAGAACAAAGAATTCCAGCTGCTTGCCTCGACGGGCAGAGCGGCAAAGATTCTCAGCAACAAGACAGAATGTGAGGCTAAGACAGTTCATAGTTGCATCTATACCTTTGCTGATTTCAATCAGGATATCGAAAAGGTCGTCAACCAGATTGACGACTCAAAAGGTATTGACGATACAGGACAGTTATTATTGCAATTTACATCAGCCTCAGCAAAGAATTCTGATTATGACCGCAAAATCTATATCATTGACGAGGCATCAATGATTTCTGACCATCCTGACAAGAACCCTACACAGGCTATCTTCGGGACAGGAAGGCTGCTGCACGACCTTATTAACTTTGACAACAAGGGATGCTTATCTTCGTTGGAGACGCCTGCCAGCTACCTCCTATCTCGCAAGACTTCTCGCCTGCGCTTGACAAAGAATATCTGGAGGATGTTCACAATATGACTGTTGAACGTGCTACGCTCAATGAGATTGTACGTCAGCAGGATGGCAACGACATTGTCATCGCTGCCACACGTATGCGCACACTCTATCAGAATCCGCCTCAAGTAAAATGGGGAAAGTTTCCTTTCCGTGGTTACAAAGACATCAAGATACATCCTAATCAGCTATCAATAGTCAATGCCTATATCAACAACGTAAAGCTGAATGGTTTTGAAGATGCTACCCTACTCTGCGGAAGCAATGCTGCTTGCAGTACACTGACAGGTATTGTACGCCCTGCACTCGGTTTCCATAGTTTATCACTTGAAGTAGGCGAGCTACTACTTGTCACACAAACAACAATACGACAAGGCTCATGAATGGGGACCTCGTAAAGGTTATCTCCACAGAACGGCGCATAAGACGTGCAGGACTCACCTTCCTGCAAGTTGAAGTGGAAGAAATGGTTAGCAAGCAAACATTCTCTCTGCTTCTCATAGAAGACATCCTCTATGGTAATATGACCAACCTTACGCAAGAATCCCAAAAGGCACTCTTCATCGACTTCTACCGACGAATGAAGGAGCAGCATATCAAACCCAAGACTGATGCCTTCAAGACTGCTATGTTTAACGACCCTTACCTCAATGCCCTCCGAGCTGTCTATGGCTATGCCCTTACTTGTCACAAGGCACAAGGAGGAGAGTGGAAGGACGTGTATCTCGACATCCCCCGACGCCTCAGCCACTCTCCGAAGCGTTCAGTCTATCAGTGGCTCTACACTGCTATGACACGCGCCAGTGATTGTCTACACGTAGCAGATGATTTCTTTATTGGTTGAGGACTTTTAATAAAGACCATCAAATAAGAGCTATTGCTCTCTGATAAAACGAGGATGTACAGGACCTCCGCACCATTAGTGCGAACGCTCCGCACACAACGTGTTAAGCGTTAGCACCACGGGAAAAGGAGGCGAAAAAAATGAGAATCACCTTCCTTGTAACAAGATAAAGCATTCCTTCTGACGTCTTACCTAAAATAGGCAAGTTCTATCAGACATCAATAATAAAGAATAAAAATAAGATTTAAACACACATCTAACTTTATGGAATTAATACTCAACACATTTGGCGTTTCACTTAATCGTGACAATGAAGGTTTCGTTATCAATACATCTGAGGGTAAACAACGCATACCTGCTGTAGGCATAGATAGCATACAAATCAGCCGTGGTGCACAGATAACAAGTGATGCCGTGATGCTCGCCATAGAACACGAGATAGAAGTAATGTTCATGGACAAGACTGGAAACCTATCGGACGTATATGGAGTCCTAAATATGGTAGTATTTCTACTATTCGTAAAGGGCAGTTGAACTTTATCTACTCTCACAATGCTGTAGACTGGATAAAGGAAGTCTTGCTCAAGAAGATAGAAAATCAACAGGCTCTGATGTTACTTTTCAACAATGATGACCATCCGGAAACAGATACAGAAAAAAACATAGCAAGATTAGAAGACTACCGCAACAAAATCCGTACACTTGATGGCGACATTGTTAATGATATAGCTCCTATGTTACGTGGATGGGAGGGACAAGCCTCACGCATATATTTCAGCACTATAAATGCATTCCTTCCGGAGCAGTTTCGCTTCAATATCCGCTCACAACATCCTGCGCTCGACATCACAAATGCGTTCCTTAATTATGGTTATGGTATCCTCTACGGCCGCATTGAGGGAGCGCTTATTAAAGCAGGAGTTGACCCATACATTGGTGTTCTACACCGTGACGACTACAATCGTCCCGTTCTTGTCTATGATATCATCGAGATGTACCGTATCTGGGTAGATTATGTTGTCTATACACTTCTTGCACAAAATGTTATTACAGAGGAGTTTTATTCTGTTCGTGAAGATGGCTCTTACTGGCTTGAAGCCCTTGGACGTCGTGTACTCATACAATCACTCAACGACTACATGGACGAGGTGGTAACCGTAAAAGGAGTAACAAGGTCTCGTTTGACTATACTCTCACTCTATGCACAATCCCTTGCCCAAAAATTTAAAGAGGAAATGTAAAGAATTAACGAGGAGAAAACTGAAAACAGTTTAGTCTCCTAACCCTAATACATTAATACTTTCACCCGAGAACACTATGCTACTATTCGGAACAAACATACAATCTGCAGCTGACGAATTAAAGAAGGTACAGGAAGAGTATCTTTATAATAGCCTCCGTAACCCTAAACACACTATTGCTGCAACAATCCAGCAACTACGTATAGTTTACAGCATGGATGCTAAAGCCTATGCGCAGTTAAAAAGAAGACTGCCATATTTTGTTTGTGGACAATTTAACCCACCTTTCCGCAGAAAGGAGAACTTCGCTTACACAGAAAGTTTTATTCTGGACTTTGACCATCTATCATCTAAACAACTTTCAATGAAAACTATACGTGATAATATAGTGAAAGATGAACAAGTCATGATGTGTTTTACGTCACCAAGTGAGGATGGCCTGAAAGTTATGTTTCGGCTTAAAGAACGATGCTATGATGCTGGATTATATTCTATTTTTTACAAGGCCTTTGCTGCAACTTTTGCCATGCGACATAATTTGACCCAAGTAACTGATAGTAAGACCTCAGATGTTGCACGTGCATGTTTTATCAGCATAGACCCAAATGCTTATTTCAATCCAAATTCAATACCTGTTGATATTAAAGCTTATCTTGACGAATCAAATCCAGACTTGCTCTTCAAAATAAAACACGAACAAGACGAACATGACAAAGTTATTAAGAAGAGTGACGACAAACAGGCTCCTTCACCAAAAGATCCTGACAAAGATATATTAACACGTATTCGACAGCAACTTAATCCAAAGGCACAACTGCCAGTAGAACAACATCCAGCCTATGTACCAGAACGGCTCAACGAAATAATTGCTGAACTAAAACTCTTTATAGAAGAAACAGGACTACAAGTAACAGAGATTATTAATATACAATATGCTAAGAAAATACGAGCACGATTAGGACAAAAGGAAGCCGAGGTAAACCTCTTTTATGGTAAACGCGGATTCAGCGTCGTCATATCTCCCAGACTTGGAACAAATGAAGAACTGAACGAACTACTTGCAGATTTAATTAAAGCTTTTTCTACAAAAAGTAAGAAGACAAAACAAGTCTAAATTCTTGATAGCTTTACACAAATATAAAAACCAAAAATGAGAAAACCTATTCCATACATAGAAATTCTACGAAAACTTTCGAGAGCTGGTGTACAGAACTCACCTCCCATCAATCGACGGACAGGTGATTTTAGTAACATGCAGACACTACAAGAACGTGTGGACTTTCTTATGGGAGTAGTAAACAAACCCAAACGGCCAGCTACCAATATGCTATTCTTCGTTATGTATGATATAGAAAGCGACAAGGTGCGCTATCATATTGCAAAATATCTGGAACGCAAAGGATGTACTCGCATACAGCGTTCTATCTTCCTTGCCGACCTCGATAAGAAAGTCTATGACTTAATCAAAAGCGACCTTGAAGAAGTACAGTCGCTCTATGACAATCATGACAGCATCATCGTATGCCCCGTCTCCACTGATCAATTACAAGCAATGAAAATTATCGGTGAAGATATAAGTATAGACATTATAACTCGTTCGCGTAACACATTATTCTTCTAAGAGATAAAACTAACGATACTCTAGTAATAAAAGAGAATGCATTGTTTCTTAAAGAATATTTAACGCAGTGATCTTTGACATCTTAGAAATTATTTGTAACTTTGCACCCGCAAACAAATGGGTTAATTTATGTTAATAAAAGCGTTTCTAAAAGCTTGAACATACCCCAAATACTCGTACACAAAAGGAACATAAGTCTTTGCTCTCAGAGAGTATCTTCCATTAAAACAAGGATTAAGACAAAAAAATACTTTTTGTTTTTACGCTTAACAAATGCTCAGAGAGTATCTTCCATTAAAACAAGGATTAAGACCAGCTGGTGTGTTGTTTTTAATAATTGTTTGCATCTCAGAGAGTATCTTCCATTAAAACAAGGATTAAGACTTTCCTGTATCTTTTCGCTTGCATACATATTAGCTCCTCAGAGAGTATCTTCCATTAAAACAAGGATTAAGACGAGATGAGTTCGAAGATTTCTGAGAGGATCTGGGGCTCAGAGAGTATCTTCCATTAAAAACAAGGATTAAGACTCAGATAAGAAAAATTTGTAACGTTAAAACTTATCTCTCAGAGAGTATCTTCCATTAAAACAAGGATTAAGACGTCTTGTACTTGCTGACAAGGAGATAGACAAGAAACTCAGAGAGTATCTTCCATTAAAACAAGGATTAAGACTAAGAGTTGGTTGAGCACGGAACAGTGAAGATATCGACTCAGAGAGTATCTTCCATTAAAAACAAGGATTAAGACAACCATTGCCTTATGTACAAAATCACTTACTTGATACTCAGAGAGTATCTTCCATTAAAACAAGGATTAAGACGCACCAGCCTTAATCAAACTCTCAATAACATTCTCTCAGAGAGTATCTTCCATTAAAACAAGGATTAAGACACGTATCAACTGCTTAACTTCTTGTAGTTTCATACTCAGAGAGTATCTTCCATTAAAAACAAGGATTAAGACAGCGTCTATTCTTCGCATCACGGACGCGAAGATAGAACTCAGAGAGTATCTTCCATTAAAACAAGGATTAAGACGATGAGAATATACTTAAATTCTTCTTTGCACATACTCAGAGAGTATCTTCCATTAAAAACAAGGATTAAGACTCAGCTTCTCTAGAACTGTTTGAACAACCAGCTAACTCAGAGAGTATCTTCCATTAAAACAAGGATTAAGACAGAGAAAGGACGCGTCTAACGGTCATTTCCCGACCCTCAGAGAGTATCTTCCATTAAAACAAGGATTAAGACACCTAATATATAACCTACTAATAAGGATATAATTCTCAGAGAGTATCTTCCATTAAAACAAGGATTAAGACCCACTTTTTCTTGTAGCCATAGCTAAAGAAAAAGACTCAGAGAGTATCTTCCATTAAAACAAGGATTAAGACGTCTTGTACTTGCTGACAAGGAGATAGACAAGGAACTCAGAGAGTATCTTCCATTAAAACAAGGATTAAGACTCCGTCTGGTTCAATGATGATAATTCTTTTTATCCTCAGAGAGTATCTTCCATTAAAACAAGGATTAAGACAACAGTTCCAACTTACGATGATGACATTTTGTGTCTCAGAGAGTATCTTCCATTAAAACAAGGATTAAGACTTCCCATTTCCGTCTGCCCGAGTTTTTTGACTCAGAGAGTATCTTCCATTAAAACAAGGATTAAGACATCTTTATTTTTTTGTTGTTAGATTGTGAAAATACGCTCAGACGCAGAGTCAACCAGCAAGTGCAAAATTACAAAACGTGTTTAAAGAACTCGCACTTTGGATTAGAAAAAGTTTAATTTTTTTCTCTTGGTCTTTCGTTCAATTTCTTTTTGTATGGACATAATTTTTCTTGTCCGTATATTTATCAAACGAATCCTTTTTTTAGGTATATACTGCCTGATTAATTTGTTTGTATTCTCAACAGTTCCCTTTTGCCATGAACAATATGGGTCAGCGAAGTACACGGGCACTCCTAAGTATTTTGTGATGTCCTTATGTGCTGCAAATTCAGGTCCGTTATCTGTTGTAATTGTCTTCAGGCTGTCTTTGTATGGCAGCAGTAGTTTCCTAACCACCTTTACCAGAGGCTTTGACATTTTTCCAAATGGCAGTTTCTGCATAAACAACATATTGGTGGATTTCTCCACTATTGTGAGTATGGCGTGCTGGGCAGGATCGACGATCAAGTCCATCTCAAAATCTCCGAATCTCTTCCCGTCAACTTCCTTACTTCTTTCATGGATACTCACCCTGTCCTTTATTGGAAAATGTCCGCCTTTGGGACGATGCCTGTATTTCATCTTATGCCTTGTGTGCTCTGCAAGCTTCCCTGTTGTGTCATTGTGGATGATGTTATAGATGGACTGGTGGGAGACTTCTATACTCTCATTCATGCGCAGATACCCTGATATTTGTCTTGGAGACCACTGGTCGTTGATAATATATTCTTTAATTCTCCAAACTAATTCGTCGGAGAGTTTGGCGTTAGTTACCGTGCTCTTTCTGCGCTGCATAGCCATATCATGCGCCTTCGTCCAGATATACTTTCCCGAAGGCGTACTGTTGCGTTTGATTTCACGTGAGAGTGTTGACTGACTAATACCGACGATCTCGGCAATTTCTTTTTCTCGCTGTTTTCTTTTTGGAGTAAGGCAAAAAAATTTTGCGACCTTTGCTCCGAGATTAATTGATGATACATTTGCAATACAAAGTTAGTTAATCTTTGGGAGACTTCGGTCTCCCTTTTTTATTTGTATTGCTGGTTGTTTCTTTTTCCTCTCCGAGAGATGCAGACAACCTCTCGCTACGCCTCGAGAACGTCTGCATCTCTCGGAGAGGGACACTCTTTATTGCACTTCGTTTTTGGAACTTGCAAGAGGTATCTTCCATTAAAACAAGGATTAAGACCCGATGATAGAGTCAATAAAGAAGCTGCGCAATGACTCAGAGAGTATCTTCCATTAAAACAAGGATTAAGTGCAAATTAATAGTACTATAACAAAGATTCCACTGATATTAAGAAATAACAAAGTTCACTTATATCATAGGCTCTCCTGACTTAGTCAGATTATAACAAGCTATTTTCTCAAGTTAAATTTCCTGTCACTCCTTTCAGCCTACACAGACATACAAACACTTGATTAATAGGATATTTGTTAGATATGTTAAAAGTGACAGCAAATTAAAAAAACAACATTACTCTCATAAAAAAATTACCATAAATATTCTTCTAACTCAGTAGACTTTATCACTCCGTATTTGGAAAACAGCAAAATTATAAACACGCAAAGCTTTTGTAATGGCATTATTTTTCGTAAATACTTCTTTCATAAACAGAACCAACTACCCCCTCCATTCCTACAAGTAAATAACAAAATAAGTAATATAAATGTTTTTTTGACTTATAGAAGTTTTTTTCGTAACTTTGCTCTCAGAAACAAATTAAAAATAAAGATTAGAACGTTATGCTTACATTAAAGCTCATCAGTGAAGAAACTGAACGCGTCATCAAAGGACTGGAGAAGAAACACTTCAACGATGCACGTGAGGCAGTTGAGAAAGTATTGGAATATGACCGTCTGCGTCGTGAGACTCAGCAGAAGCTTGACACAAACAAGCAGCAGCAGAATCAGCTCTCGAAGCAGATTGGTGGACTGATGAAAGAAGGAAAGAAAGACGAAGCTAACAAGATAAAGGAAGAGGTGGCACTATTAAAGTCTTCCGACAAGGCTCTCCAGGAGATTATGGAGAAGGCGCAAAAGGATATGACGGAGGTATTGCTAACCATTCCTAATATTCCTAACGAACAGGTTCCAGAAGGTAAGAGTGCCGAGGACAATGTTGTTGTGAAGGAAGGTGGCGAGAAGCCTACCCTACCTGCTGATGCCTTGTGTCACTGGGACTTGCTGAAGAAGTTTAATTTGGTTGACTTCGACCTCGGTGTGAAGATTACAGGTGCTGGTTTCCCACTCTATATCGGTAAGATGGCTCGCTTCCAGCGTGCCTTAGAGGCTTTCTTCCTCGACGAAGCTCGTAAGAGCGGTTACTTAGAGGTACAGCCACCATTGGTAGTAAATCAGGAGTCTGGTCAGGCGACTGGTCAGTTACCAGACAAGGAGGGACAGATGTATCACGCAAATCTTGACGATCTCTATCTCATCCCAACAGCAGAGGTTCCTGTAACCAATATCTTCCGTGACGAGATTCTTAACGAACAGGACTTACCTATCAAGCGTTGTGCTTACTCTGCTTGTTTCCGTCGTGAGGCTGGTAGCTATGGTAAGGACGTACGTGGTTTGAACCGTTTGCACCAGTTTGATAAGGTTGAGATTGTACGTATTGACAAGCCAGAGAACTCTTATAAGTCACTGGACGAAATGCTCGTACACGTTGAAGGTCTTTTGAAGAAGCTTGAATTGCCTTACCACATCCTCCGTCTTTGCGGTGGTGACATGAGTTTCACAGCAGCTCTCTGCTATGACTTCGAGGTATGGAGTGCTGCTCAAGAGCGTTGGTTGGAGGTTTCAAGCGTTTCAAACTTCGAGAGCTATCAGGCAAATCGTCTGCACTGCCGCTTCCGCCATGCAGAAGATAAGAAGATTGAACTCTGTCATACGCTGAACGGCTCAGCACTTGCGCTGCCACGTATCGTTGCAGCTATCATCGAGAACAACCAGACTCCAGAGGGTATCCGTGTACCAAAAGTACTCGTACCTTACTGTGGTTTCGAGATTCTCGATGACAAGATGGACTAAGCATACCGCCCCTCCCTTAAGTAAGGAGGGGCATGATTAACGCGAACAATAATTAAAAACAACTAAAGTCTCTTATCCTAACCAATCTTTCATACACCTCTTCACAATTGGATAATACCCATTGTGCAAAGGGATTTAGGATGAGAACTTTTAATATCTATTACCACTCCATGAACAAGATTATCCACAAACAACAGTTTTCAGAGAAGGTGTTCTGCTTGGAAGTAGAAACACCGCTCATTGCACGAAGCTGCCGTCCTGGTAACTTTATCATCGTGCGTGTCGACAACCACAGCGAACGTGTACCTTACACCATTGCGAAATCGGACCCTACAAAGGGTACTATCACTATGGTTATTCAAGAGGTAGGACGCTCATCTACAAAGCTTTGCCAGCTGAATGAAGGCGATGAGATTGCAGATATTGTCGGACCACTCGGTACACCATCCCACATTGAGAACTACGGTACGATTATCTGTGCTGGTGGTGGTATCGGTATTGCAGCTATCCTCCCTATCCTTACCGCTCTGAAGCAGGCTGGCAACAAGGTTATCTCCGTGCTTGCTGGCCGTACTAAGGAGTTAGTTATCATGGTAGATGACGTGAAGAAATATTCTGATGAGGTTATCATCATGACCGATGATGGCTCCTACGGAGAGAAAGGTGTTATCACTGTGGGCGTAGAAAAGGTAATACAGCGTGAACATGTAGACAAGGTATTGGCTATTGGTCCTCCTATCATGATGAAGTTCACCTCCCTTTGGCTAAGAAATACGGTATCCCTAACGATGTTTCACTCAACACTATCATGGTGGACGGAACAGGAATGTGTGGTGCTTGCCGTCTAACAATTGGTGGTAAGACCCGCTTTGTCTGCATTGATGGTCCTGAATTCGATGGCGATCTCGTTGATTGGGATGAGATGTTCAAACGAATGGGAACGTTTAAGGATATTGAGACCTCCCCCAACCCCTCCGAAGGAGGGGAGTGCCTGGCGGGAAACAAGTCAGGAACAGCATGCAAAGCGGAAAAGGCTACAGAAAGTTGCCAGAAAGAAAATGCTGCTGCACATACAACCCACCTATCAGAAGAGATGGAGGACGACGCTTGGCGTACCACATTACGCAAGGCACTTAAACCGAAGGAGCGCACAGCTATTGAGCGCGTGAAGATGCCAGAGCTTGATGCAGACTATCGTGCAAAGACTCGTTTGGAGGAAGTAAATATCGGATTGACACCAGAAATGGCTATGCAAGAGGCTAAACGCTGTCTTGACTGTCCGAAACCATCTTGTGTAGAGGGTTGTCCTGTAAACATTCAGATTCCAGATTTCATCAAGAATATTGAGCGTGGCGACTTCCTCGAAGCAGCTAAGATACTTAAGGAGACATCTGCTCTGCCAGCAGTGTGTGGTCGTGTTTGTCCACAAGAGAAGCAGTGTGAGAGTCGTTGTATCCATCTGAAGATGAATTCACCAGCCGTAGCAATCGGTTATCTTGAGCGTTTTGCAGCCGACTACGAGCGTGAGAGCGGACACATGGCATTACCAGATGTTGCACCAGCTAATGGTATCAAGGTAGCTGTTATCGGTTCTGGTCCTGCAGGATTAAGCTTTGCTGGTGATATGGCTAAGCGTGGATTCGATGTCTATGTCTTTGAGGCATTGCACGAAATTGGTGGCGTATTGAAATATGGTATCCCTGAATTCCGTCTACCAAACAAGATTGTAGACGTCGAAATAGATAATCTTCGTCGCATAGGTGTACACTTCCAGACTGATACTATCGTCGGTAAGACCATCAGTATAGAAGAGCTGAAGGAGAAAGGCTTCAAGGGAATCTTCGTTGGTTCAGGTGCAGGATTACCTAACTTTATGGGTATTCCAGGCGAGAACGCTATCAACATCCTTTCAAGTAACGAGTATCTGACACGTGTAAACCTCATGGATGCAGCCAATCCAGAGACCGACACACCTATTATTATGGGTAAGAAAGTTTTGGTTATCGGTGGTGGTAACACTGCTATGGACTCTTGCCGTACTGCCAAACGATTAGGTGCAGACGTCACACTTGTCTATCGTCGTTCTGAAGCAGAGATGCCAGCACGTCTTGAAGAGGTGAAACATGCTAAGGAAGAAGGTATTAACTTCCTCACACTCCATAATCCACAGGAATACAAAGCGGATGAGAAGGGACGCGTATGTGCTGCTGTCTTAGACGTAATGAAACTCGGGGAACCAGATGCAAGTGGACGTTGCCGTCCAGAGTTGACAGGCGAGACCGTCACTGTCGAGTGCGATCAGGTTATCGTTGCCGTAGGTGTATCTCCTAACCCATTGGTACCAAAGTCAGTAAAGGGACTTGAATTAGGTCGCAAAGATACTATCGCTGTCAACGAACAGATGCAGAGTTCACAACCAGAAATCTATGCAGGTGGTGATATTGTACGTGGTGGTGCAACCGTTATCCTTGCTATGGGAGACGGAAGAAGAGCTGCTGCAAACATGGCAGAACAATTGCTGGCTTAAAGCTTATTATTCATAATTAACAAGACAGTCGGATTGAAAGTTTCAATCCGACTGTTTTGTTTTTGATAATCAAGCAATACCTATAAGAAAATATTATCAATCCTTGCTATAAGTTGTTGGATCTTCCAAACCTGCATCCTCAAAGGCTTCCATGCGCTCAACGCAAGTTCCACACTTACCACAGTGAACATCCACACCTTTATAACAACTCCATGTCTTAGAATAGTCAATTCCTAACACAGCACCACGAGCCACAATCTCAGCCTTGGTCACCTCTGTATAAGGTGCTTCTATACATACGTTCACAAATGTTCCAGCTTTCGCAGCACCATTCATCGCATGGATAAACTCTGGACGACAATCAGGATAAATCGTATGATCACCACCATGGTTTGCAATATATACTCGCTTCAACTCATGACTCTCAGCAATTCCCGTTGCAATTGACAGCATAATACCATTGCGGAAAGGAACAACTGTTGACTTCATATTCTCCTCCTCGTAATGTCCCTCAGGAATAGCCTCAGCACCATCGAGCAATGAACTCTTAAAATACTGGTGCATAAACGACAATGGAATCGTAATATGAGGAATCCCCAACTTCTCACAATGATACTGAGCATAAGGTAGTTCCTTTGCTCCATGATTCTGACCATAGTCGAAAGAAATTGCCAAGGCAATTGTTTCTGCCTTATCATAAAGTAACGTGATAGAATCAAGTCCACCACTAACTATAATAACCGAATCTTTCATTACAATCTTATTTTTCTGCAAATTTACAAAAAAGATAGTGTTTGATTTCACCAATCCATCAAAAATTAGTATTTTTGCGGATAGGAATATTATAACGTTACAAATAATAAAGAACAAATGAAAATTAACGATTTTAACTTCGCTGGACATAAGGCTATCGTCCGCGTAGACTTCAATGTGCCTTTGGATGAGAATGGTCATGTAACTGACGAGACACGTATCCGTGGTGCTTTGCCAACACTTAAGAAGGTATTGGCTGATGGCGGTGCTCTCATCATGATGAGCCACATGGGTAAGCCAAAGGGAAAGGTGAAGCCAGAGCTTTCATTGAGCCAGATTGTTAAGAACGTAAGCAATGCTCTCGGTGTTGAGGTTAAGTTCGCTAAGGACGCTGGTAACGCTGAAGCTGAGGCTGCTGCATTGAAACCAGGCGAGGCTCTCTTGCTTGAGAACCTTCGTTACTATCCAGAAGAGGAAGGCAAGCCAGTAGGTGTTGAGAAGGGAACTCCAGAGTTCGACGCTGCAAAGGCTGAGATGAAGGAACGTCAGAAGGACTTCGCTAAGAAGCTCGCTTCATACGCTGACGTATATGTAAACGATGCATTCGGTACAGCTCACCGCAAGCACGCATCTACAGCAGTTATCGCTGACTACTTCGATGCTGACCACAAGATGTTGGGTTACCTCATGGAGAAAGAGGTTACAGCTATCGACAACGTATTAAAGAACGCTCAGCATCCTTTCACCGCTATCATCGGTGGTTCAAAGGTTAGCTCTAAGCTCGCTGTAATCAAGAACCTCCTCGATAAGGTTGACAACCTCATCATTGGTGGTGGTATGGGTTATACCTTCATCAAGGCACAGGGCGGTAAAATTGGTAAGTCACTCCACGAGGACGATTTGATGCCAGAGGCATTGAACGTAATTGCTGCAGCTAAGGAGAAGGGTGTAAACCTTTCACTCTCTGTTGCTACTGTTTGTGGTAAGGATTTCTCTAACGATACAGAGCGTAAGGTATTCCCTATCGACCAGATTCCTGATGAGTGGGAAGGTATGGACGCATCAGAGGAGAGCATCGAGGAGTGGAAGAAGATTATCCTCGCTTCTAAGACTATCCTTTGGAACGGTCCTGTAGGCGTATTCGAGTTGGAGAACTTCGCTAAGGGAACTGGTGAGATTGCTAAGGCTGTTGCACAGGCAACTCAGGAGAACGGCGCTTACTCTCTCGTAGGTGGTGGTGACTCTGTTGCAGCTGTTAACAAGTTCGGTCTTGCTGACAAGGTTTCTTATGTATCTACTGGTGGTGGTGCTATGCTCGAGGCTATCGAGGGTAAGGTACTCCCAGGTGTAGCTGCTATCGAGAAGTAAGAGATTTATTTCTCAAATATACAAAAAGCCGTTGCTTCTTCATGAAGTGACGGCTTTCTTTATATAATGACTAATAAAGGAAACAAACCTTATATCCACAGTAGTATCTAATAGCTTACAAAAACAAAAATACAATTTACAGCCCAAAAAGAGATTATAAACCTCATCAAGCCATTTTCTTTTGTAATAAAAACCTCACACCTACATTTTTTTAGTAGATGCTTAAATGCAGGTGAATTAACGCCTAATTGACTTCTAAAAGATGCCCTTTTGCACCCTAACTAACGCCCTTTTGCACCCTAACTAAGCACCTATTGAAAATCACGCTCACAACAACCTGATAACAAAACATTTATAAGAACGCTTAAAACGCATATTTTTTGAGGTTTTTCTTGCCTTATTTCCCATTATTTTGTAAATATAATTGACAACTAAACTTAAAACTTTGAACTTTTGAACTTTGACGTTTGAACTGTCCCCCAATCGGTAATCATAATTATGAATTTTTGAATTATGGATTATGAATTTTGAGTTAACAACTCGCAGTTTCATACAGCCTGAGTACTATTTCATCAGCAGATAGAAAAAAGATAAGCATAGAAAAGACATAAAGCATAACTTTGCATCAAGGTTATTAAAAAAACAATATCAAAAACAAGACATTCATGTGTTTAACACTTGAAACATTTAATTTAAATAGAAAATGAAAAGAAACAAACAGAGAAAAAAACGAATCTTTTATTCCACCTTCACCATCATTGCCATACTCGGAGCGATAATTGCACTGTGCAACATCATTGTTGATAAGAACGCAAAAGGAAGAACATTCAATGATATCAATGATGTTCCCACTATGCAGACTGCCTTACTGCTCGGTACTAACCCAAAGGCAAGGGGAGGTAAAAGACCGAGTTCCTTCTATATGGCACGTATCAAGGCGACGGCAGAACTCTACAAACATGGGAAGTTCCGACAGCTTATCATTAGTGGTGACAAGCGAGAAGGCTATGACGAACCACAAACAATGCGCCACGACCTTATAGAAAGAGGTGTGCCTGATAGTATCATCACAATGGACGGACAGGGCTATCGTACCCTACTGTCTATGAGAAATATCAAACAACACTTTCGGGTTAACGATATGATTATCATCTCACAGAAGTGGCACAATGAGCGTAGCATCTTCTTGGCAGACAAGATGAATATTAAAGCAGTGGGATATAATGCTGATGACGTACGACATCCAAGGGCTATATGGACACATATAAGGGAGTTATTGGCAAGAGTTAAACTCTTTATTGACTTGTATGTTACACATCGAAAGACTTCTGTGAGTAGTCAATCTAAGACATTGATTGACAGAAAGAAATAGATTTTCTATGCAAAACAACAAGAGAATAGCTTTTTATTACTAAATTTGCAGTACTATAACAATTTGTTGACAATAAGTAGTGAAACAGCTGTTAATCATACAAAACGGAAGCACAGAAATGATGCGACTGGCGTTTGACGAGATTCTTTATATCCGATCAGACGGCAACTACTGTGTGATGACGCTTTCAAATGGTGAGGAACTACAGTTATGGATGAACCTCAAAGCCATTACAGAACTCATTGATCAACAGATGAGACAGCAAGAAATCGTATTCGTAAGGGTGGGTAAACAATACGTTCTCAACCTTCACTATATCAGTAGAATTGACACGAAGAAGGACCAGCTGAGCCTATGGAGAAAAGAACTTTCACAAAAGATAGTACTCGACTCTATCTCACACAAAGCGTTGCAGCTCCTTGAAGAGGGTATAAAACAAAAGCAGAATGAGCTATAGTGACGACGATATTCAGTTCTTAGGAGGTACGGAGTTCAAGCCTTCTCAGCTAACAGACAAGCAGCAACTAACATCCCGCAGATGGTGGATAGGAATTGTCGTACTTGCATTTATCGCCCTTTCTGCTGCAACCTTCTACTTTTGGCAAAAAGCAAACAGCCATACCCTCGCTTTTGATTACCCATTAAGTCGTACATCAACAGAAATCATTCGCGACTTGGAAAAGATGCCGACAGATTCTTTACAAGGTGTGACAATGAAGATAGACTCACTCTATGGAGTAGGTATGAGACTGTATGAACTGCATGGACTCACACCTACCCTATCTCGCACTGCCCCTTCTGACAGCGACTCTACCGTCTGCCTTGTTACACATGGTTGGGATTACTATTGGGATGAAAACCATGAATACAAGTATATTGGCGACTTTATCTATCATGGTAAGGAATATGCCAGCAACCATAATAAGGCTGGCTTTGTAGCTATTGTTGGCGACAAGTGGCAAATAGGCATCGGTCAAGACGATTCCATAAAGGAGTATGTCAAAGCCCACAATGGCAGTATGTTCCGCCAGTTTGCCCTCGTTTCAGCTGGACAAATATGTGAAAGACAGTTTGCTTTAAAGGGAAAAGTGACACGCTGTGCATTGGCACGTAAAGCTGGCTCTACAACGATTTGGTATGTTGAGACTATACACAAAGAGTCCCTCTACGACTTTGCACAAGCCCTTGCTGACTATGGCTTTACTGATGCCATTTATCTGACTGGTGGAAACAATGGCAACACCTTCTATCGCACCCCATCTGATAGCATCTGTGGAGTGGCTGATTGGAAGGGGTATGCAGATAACTTATTGATATTTAAGAAGCAATAAACCAATAAAATACAGTTTGAGAGATAAAGACTTACAGACAAACCGTTCATGCTTTTATTAAATTAAAACAGATAAATTCATAAACTTAAAACTATGGAACTAATCAACACTTTTCAAGAGTTATTAATGAAGTTTTCACAGAAAGAAGTGAAACATTACATTGGATTGGGTAACCCAAATGCCAAAATACTAATCATTGGTAAGGAATGTGCCCACGAAGAAGGCAGTACCTCAGCCCAACAAGAATGTTCTAATAACTATAATCAATGGATGAATTTAGTGGAAAAAGGACATGGATTTATTAATGAAGAGGAAATCCCACAGTGGGATGGAAGTTGGGAAACATTTTTGTCCATTTGCTCCATATAATAAACCTCAACGATTCACTATTGAGAGGAAGAAAGGCGATAAGATTATTTCGGGTGCTGGTGGAACATCTGCTACTTGGTATAATTATCAGAAACTCATCAATTATATCAGAGAACTTGGGAAACTTGATAATCCTGTCAACATCTCTACAATTGACTTTTATAAAGACTGTTTTATCACAGAATTGAATGAAAAATGTAGAGTAAATAATTATGGACTATCTGTAAAAGAGAGACAAGAAACAGAAGAGAATATCCGTCAACGTTTTGACCTTATGAAAGAAACAAAATCATTTTGGTCACATTTCGACACAGTTATCCTCGCTTGTGGACCATACGCTGATGCTTTGCGTAAGGACCAACAACTAACACAGGATATTTTCGGCAACGCTAAAGTTATTTCTACTATAAACAACCGAAATGTTCCACAACTCTCTATTGCCATTAGCAATGAACTATTAAGAGAGATTGCAAAGCAAGTCGATATCAAAAATCAACATACTTAGAGATAAATAAGAACTGATCTTGTAATAAAGAATAAGTATTATTATATAAAAAAGGACGCACAAACTGTGTGTCCTTTTTTATATAACTTATTGTAATAAGCCTAAGAATAATAGCTTAATCTCTTAATCGGTACAAACCAATCTCAGAGATAGTAGGTACGGCACGAACCTCACTGATGATAAGGCGCACCTCCTTAGCAGTCTCAACAGGGAACTTCAACAAACGCTTATGACCAACAGTTGTTCCCCCTGTTACCTTCTTCCAGTTGCCCTTAGCATCCTTCACTTCAAGTGAGAACTTCTCAACACGCTGTCCCTTACGGATATCCTCCTGCACAGAAAGAACGTTGAAGGTAGCTGGCTTCTTCAACTTAAATTGGAAGACAGCCTTACCATCCTTCATCTTTGGACGTACAGATGTATCATAATTATCGTCAATAACATTGCGACCCTTACCTTCTGAAACTGCGCAAGTAACCTTAGCATTTGCCAAAAGATTGTCAGTGAAGGTGTTTGCATACAACTGACGGAAACCACGAAGACTTCTTATATCAGCCTCAGAGAGTTTACCTTCCTTGTTAGGAGGAAGATTCAAGAGGAGGACACCATTCATTCCGACAGATGTGAAATAGATATCCATCAGTTCTTTTGGTGACTTCACCTTGCTATCCTGATCCTCATGATAGAACCATCCCGGACGGATAGATACGTCAATCTCAGCAGGATACCAAATAAGTGACTTTGCCTTTTCAATCTTCTTACGACTACCAAGGTCCTGCCCCATCATATCACCAACAGGTGCAGTCAGTACTTCCTTCTGTGAGTTCTTTGCAATAGCATCTTGATCAAGATTATCCTTTGGCACAACACTCCATTCCATCTCACGACCACGACCAGTCTCTGTACCAACCCAACGAACATCAGGTCCCATAACTGCTATCACAGCTTCTGGCTGTAACTTACGAATAAGTTCATACCAACGTACAAAGTCATATTCCTGCTTCTTACCATTTGGTCCTTCACCACAAGCACCATCAAACCATACTTCACTTACCTTACCATATTGTGTAAGCAATTCTGTTAACTGTTTAACAAAGAAGTCGTTATAAGCTTCAGTTCCATAAAGATCTGAATTACGATCCCAAGGAGAGAGATAGACACCAAAGTCCATACCATACTTCTTGCAGGCATCGCTCACCTCACGTACAACATCACCTTTACCCTTCTTCCATGGAGAGTTCTTAACACTATGTTCTGTATAAGCCGATGGCCACAAACAGAAACCATCATGGTGCTTACAAGTAAGGATAGCACACTTAAAGCCTGCTGCCTTCAACTCACGTATCCACTGGTCAGCATCAAGGTCAGTAGGATTAAAGATAGCTGGTGACTCCTTACCATCGCCCCACTCTCTACCAGTATAGGTGTTTATACCATAATGCAAGAAAGCCGTAAGTTCCTGACGCTGCCAGTTGAACTGACGAGCAGAAGGAACAACATTTGCTGCCTTACGAACAATTTCCGCAGGAGAATCTGTCGGATTGATTATCACAACGTTCTGCTCCTGAGCATGAAGCGTTGGAAGAACTACCGGCGAGAATAACAAGCATGTACAAGCTATCGTTGCCTTAAAAAAATGGGAATAAGAATTCAGCCACATAATTATAATAGGTGATGATTTATAAATGTAATTTTAATATTCTACGCAAATTTAATTATTTTTCGTCGAAAAAAACCAAATTCATACATAATAAAAACGCATTTATAAGCGTTATAAATACATGGTCTGAAATCAAAGAAGTGCAGTTCTCAAAGCAAGAGGTCTATCGCATTGGTAAATTAAAGTTAAATAAAACCTTTTTGATAAGTAAAAAAACACCTCTTTAACTGTTTCTTTCTTTAGAAATCCTATATAAAGAAAAATGAGTCTAAACCCTAAGAACCTAAAAAGAGGAAAACAAGATGCTGCATAGTCCAGCAACATGGGTTCCTACGCTTTATTTTGCCATGGGTATGCCTTTCGTCGTACTCAATATGGTTTGTACACTAATGTATAAAGGAATGGGAGTATCTGATGGTCAGATAACCTTTTGGACCTCTCTCATCATGATTCCTTGGACCCTAAAACCATTATGGAGCCCGTTCTTAGAGATTTATAAGACAAAGAAATTCTTTGTTGTTCTGACACAGCTACTTACAGGTGTGCTTTTTGCATTAGTAGCCTTTGCACTTCATCTTCCATTCTTCTTTTCCGTTACTATTGCAATACTTGCAGTTATTGCACTAAGTGGTGCTACGCATGATATTGCTGCAGACGGAACCTATATGTCTGTACTCTCAAACGAAGAGCAGGCACGATGGATTGGTTGGCAGGGAGCTTTCTATAACATTGCAAAGATTGCTGCAACTGGTGGATTGGTCTACCTTGCAGGTACCTTTATCAAACTTTTTGGTGTAACAAAAGCATGGATGTTTATCATGCTCATCATCGCTACAATTATGATAGTGATAGGCTGTTACCATATCTTCATTCTTCCAAATCCAAAGAAAACATCAGTCGATTCTCCAAAATCATTAAAAGAATCGTTAGGTGAACTTGTTAAGGTATTTTTCGACTTTTTCAAGAAGAAACATATTGTATATTATATCTTCTTCATTATCCTTTATCGCTTTGCTGAAGGATTTGTAATGAAGATTGTTCCACTCTTCCTCAAAGCCTCACGTGTCGACCAAGGCTTGGGCTTAACAGAGCAAGAGATTGGACTTTGCTATGGTACCTTCGGTGCCGCAGCCTTCGTTATTGGCTCTATCCTTGCAGGCTATTACATTGCATGGAGAGGACTACAAAAGAGTCTCTTCTCACTTGCATTGGTATTCAATATTCCATTCATAGCCTATACATTCTTAGCAATCTATCAGCCAGAGAGCCTTTGGTTGATAGGCGGTGCTATCGTAATGGAATACTTTGGCTATGGCTTCGGCTTTGTTGGACTCTCCCTCTTTATGATGCAACAGATTGCACCTGGTAAACACCAGATGGCTCATTACGCTTTTGCAAGTGGTATTATGAACTTGGGGGTAATGTTACCGGGTATGTTGAGTGGTATTTCAGTGACATGTTGGGTTATCGTCACTTCTTTATCTTCGTCTTGGTATGCACCATTCCAGCGCTGCTTATAACATGGTTCGTTCCATTCACATACGCAGACAATACGAAGAAAGAAAAGATTGAAGCATAAAAAAGTAGAGAATTTATAAACATAAAACCAAAATAAATAATTAAAACCAAAAATTATGAGATTAATCATAGAACCTAATTACGAAAAGTTATCTAAATGGGCAGCAAACTACGTTATCGACCGTATCAATGCTGCTAAGAATCAAGACAAGCCTTTTGTACTCGGTTTGCCAACTGGTTCTTCACCAGAGGGCATGTATGCTGAGTTGGTAAAGGCTTATAAAGAAGGTAAGGTAAGCTTTAAGAATGTTGTTACATTCAACATGGATGAGTATGTTGGTTTGCCAGAGAGTCACCCACAGAGCTATCACAGCTTTATGGCTGAGAATCTCTTTAACCACATCGACTGTCCTAAGGAGAACATTCATATCTTGAATGGTAATGCAGAGAACCTTGAAGCAGAGTGTCAGCATTATGAGGAGATGATTCGTGAGGCAGGTGGTATCGACCTCTTCTTGGGTGGTATCGGTCCTGATGGTCACATTGCTTTCAACGAACCAGGTTCATCTCTCCGTTCACGTACTCGTATCAAGACATTGACATCAGATACACGTATTGCAAACTCACGTTTCTTTGACAATGACCCTAACAAGGTTCCAGTACATGCACTGACAGTAGGTGTTGGTACAGTAATGGATGCAAAGGAAGTGTTGATTCTTGTAAATGGTCACAACAAGGCAGAAGCTTTGCGTGCAGCTGTAGAAGGTCCACTCACACAGAAGTGGACAATCAGTGCTTTACAGATGCATGAGCATGGTATCATTGTTTGTGATGAAAGCGCAACAGACAAGTTAACTGTAGAAACATACAAATACTTTAAAGACATAGAAAAGGAGAACTTGTAATGAAACTGAATTTAAGTTCACAGATTGTACTCAATCAAATACCTGAGGAGTTTTATCGTCCAGCAACAGCTATCGAACGCTCGGAGATAACACGTTTTGAGAAGGTTCCTACTGATATCTTCCCAACGATTGAAGAAGGAGCTATCGACATTGCTAACCACCTTGAGGCAGACATCAAGAAGAGAGAGCAGGAAGGAAGAAAATATGTTATGGGCGTTGGCTCTGGTTCTTCCCTCACTCCTATCTTCCACGAACTTATCAAACGTCATCAGGCTGGCAAGTTGAGTTTCAAGAATGTTGTTGTATTCAACGCATACGAGTACTTCCCACTGAGCGAAGAAAACGTAAATCGTGGTATCAATCAGCTCAAAGAGCGTTTCTTGAATCATATTGATATTGAAGCTGAAAACATCTTTACACCAGATGGTACTATTGCTCAGAATGACGTACAGGAGCATTGCCGTCAGTACGAGCAGCACATTAAGGAATTAGGTGGTCTTGATGTTATCCTTTTAGGTATTGGCCGTATGGGTAATATCGCTACCAACGAACCAGGTTCAAGCATTACATCTGCTTCTCGCCTTATCTTGATTGATGAGACTTCACGTGAGGAGATGAAGATGAGTTTCGGTTCTCAGGAGTCAGTTCCTCCATGTTCTATCACTATGGGTGTTAGCACTATCCTCTCTGCACGTAAGATCTTCCTTACAGCATGGGGTGAAGAGAAAGCTGAAATTATCAAGAAGACTGTTGAGGGTAAGGTAAGCGATGCGGTTCCTGCATCTTTCTTGCAGACACATAACGATGCACATGTTGTTATTGACCTCTCTGCAGCCGCTAAGTTGACACGTATTCAGCATCCTTGGCTTGTTGCTTCATGCAAATGGACAGATAAGTTAGTACGCTCTGCACTGGTTTGGCTTTGTCAGATTACAGGTAAGCCACTTCTCAAGTTGACCAACAAGGACTACAATGAGAATGGTCTTAGCGAACTCCTTGCGCTCTATGGTTCTGCATACAATGCAAATATCAAGATCTTCAATGATCTCCAGCATACAATTACAGGCTGGCCAGGTGGTAAGCCAGATGCTGACGACACCTATCGTCCAGAACGTGCTAAACCATTCCCAAAGAGAGTGATTGTATTCTCTCCACACCCTGACGATGATGTTATCTCAATGGGTGGTACACTTCGTCGTTTGGTACAGCAGGGACATGACGTTCACGTAGCTTACGAGACATCAGGTAACATCGCTGTAGGTGATGAGGAAGTTGTACGTTTCATGCACTTCATCAACGGTTTCAACCAGCTCTTTATTAATGATCAGGATGACGTTATCAAGTCTAAGTACAAAGAGATTAAGGAATTCTTGAAGAACAAGAAGGAAGGAGACATCGATTCACGGGATATCCGTACCATCAAGGGACTTATCCGTCGTGGTGAGGCACGTACTGCTTCAACTTTCAATCAGATTCCTCTCGACCATGTTCACTTCCTCGACCTTCCTTTCTATGAGTCTGGTAAGATTGAGAAACTTCCAATGGGCGAAGCTGATGTGAACATTGTAAGAGAACTCATTACAAAGGTAAAACCTCATCAGATTTATGTAGCTGGCGACTTGGCTGACCCACACGGTACTCACCGTAAGTGTACAGATGCTGTTCTTGCTGCTGTTGACCTTGAGAAGGAAGCTAAGTCTGAGTGGTTGAAGGATTGTCGTGTATGGATGTATCGTGGTGCTTGGGCAGAATGGGAAATTGAGAACATCGAGATGTGTGTTCCTATCAGCCCAGAGGAACTGCGTGCAAAGCGTAACTCTATCCTCAAACACCAGAGCCAGATGGAAAGTGCGCCATTCCTTGGCAACGACGAGCGTCTCTTCTGGCAGCGTTCAGAAGACCGCAATCGTGGTACAGCTAAACTCTATGATGACTTAGGCTTAGCTTGCTACGAGGCAATGGAAGCATTTGTTGAATACAAGTTTTAGTACTTATAAGACAAACAAGAATTAATGTATAAGAAGATCTTATTAACTGTTTCCCTCTGCGCCTCACTCTTACAGGTAGGTGCAGTAGGAACAGACAAGAGCAACAATATCAAGAACGATGATGGTTTTACCACCATCGTTTTTGATAGAGCTAACAGCCCAGTTCCTTATCGTATACCAGCAATTACTGAGACACGTAAGGGAACACTGTTAGCTGCTTGCGACTTCCGCCTTAGTCATACCGACGTGGGATGGAACAACAGAAATGGTTTGTGGCAGATTAATATTGTTATGCGAACAAGTAAGGACTTTGGTAAGACATGGTCTGACACCGTTTGCGTGGCACGCGGTAACGAACATGCAGCTGACCCAATCCGTACTGCTTTCGGTGACCCAAGTATTATTGCTGACCGTACGTCAGATAATGTATTACTTCACTGTGTAGCAGGTAAGAGTGCTTATCAGACTGCAACTCGTCAGAACCCACAGCACGCTTACTTCTTCCACAGTACTGATGGTGGTAAGACATGGGACAATGGAACAGACCTTACCGAGATGATTCATGGTCTCTACGATGGTAAGCTACCTAATGGTGGTAACCCAGATGGTATCTTCCTCACATCAGGTAAGATTATGCAGAGCCGTTACATCCGCAAAGGCAAGTTCTATCGCCTTTACATAGCACATCCTATCCGTCAGAAGGGCGTTGATCGTTGTGGCACCTTTGTCATCTATTCCGATGACTTCGGTCGCACATGGCACGTCTTAGGTACTCCTTCAAAGGCTCCTTCTATTGCTCAGGATGAGTCAAAGGTTGAGGAAATGCCTGATGGTAGCGTATTACTGAGCTGCCGTGACGTTTACGGAGGTAGACGTTTCAACATCTTTACTTATAAAGATGCAGCGAAGGCAACAGGTAGCTGGGGCGAGGAAGTTATGCCACAGAATATGACTGGCAAGCAAGTAAATGCCTGCAATGGTGGTATTCTGATTGTTCCTGCAAAGCGAGTTGCTGACGGCAAGAAGCTTTTTGTTGCCCTTCAATCAGTACCACTTAGCGCACGTCGTGACAGTGTCGGTTTCTTCTACAAGGAGTTGGCGACTTACGCTGACTATTCTACAGCAAATGCATTGGGTAGCAACTGGAAGAAAGGTCTGCGTGTAACAGACGAGTCTTCTTGCTATTCAACAATGGTACTTATGAAGAACCAGCGTATCGGCTTCCTCTATGAGGTACGCGGACAGAATGACGGCTATGACATTGAGTTCAAGAGTCTGTCATTGAAGGCAATTACTAATGGAGAATATGATATTCTTCCTTACGTTGATCGTTCTAAGTACGTGGTTGATGCAGCTAAGGCACACCAGACCAAAGCACCACTTGCTGTAAAAAAAAAGCAAGTGAAAAGAAAGAAATAACAGCCTGGAAAGGCGAACGTATCGGACTTGAGTTCCCATTACCAGAAACGGCAAAGGGCAACTTGAAACTAACTATGAGCTGTAGCAATCGACACCCTGTCGACTGCTACAGTTCATTTTCTTTCTGCCGTAATCACTGATGACTTCCAAAACTGTGGTAATCACCCCGACTCCTTACAAACATGGCTCATGCCCGACATCATTGGCGATGACAGCATAAAGGCTGACGACCCGATGTATGGCAAGTCTGCATGGTGCACAATTGAGATTCCTCAAAACATTAAGGCAGGTAGCTACAAATTAAACTTACTGCTACAACAAGACGGTAAGACTATCAGCACCATCCCATTCACAATAAAAGTGCTCAATTGCAAGCTCACGCTCTCTGATAACTTCCATCTCAACTTCTGGCAACAACCCTACGCAGTTAGTAGATATTACGGTGTAGCTCCTTGGAGCCAAGCACATCTTGACATCCTACGTCCTTATATGCAACTTCTTGCACGTGCTGGACAACGCAATGCTTCAGCCATCCTCTTCTACGAGCCTTGGGGCGTACAGAGCAATGACAAGTTTGATGCGATGATTGAAACGACACGAAAGGCAGATGGTACATGGTCGTATGACTATACAGCCTTCGATCGTTGGATTTCGTTCCTCGACTCTTGTGGAATCAATGGGGATATCAACTGCTTTCAATGGTGCCATGGGACATGACTTTCAGCTATTATGACGAAGCTTCAAAAAATTATAAGGAACTCAAAACTACAACCAACAGCAAAGAATATAGCGACTTATGGATTCCATTCTTACGGTCCTTTGCTGCCCACCAGAAGGAGAAAGGTTGGTTTGACAGAACCGTCATAGCGATGGACGAACGCGCCCTCGATGCTATGCAAGATGCCTACCGCATTGCACAAGAGGCAGCACCGGGTATCAAGATGTCATTGGCAGGAAATTACCACAAAGAACTTGTCGATAAGATATATGATTATTGTATTGCATGGAAGCAGCAATTCACGCCAGAAGACCTTGCTTTGAGAAATTCAAAAGGTTGGATTAGTACCTCCTACACGGCTTGTCCCGATGCTATGCCAAATGTGGGTAGCAACAACGAGCCGATAGAAGCAACCTATCTCCCACTCTATTGTATTGCTAATGGGTTCAATGGTTTCCTCCGCTGGGCATGGATGAACTGGACTGATAACCCAATGTATGACAGCCGCTTTAAGTTATTCACACCAGGAGACACCTATATTGTGTATCCAGGAAACCACTCAAGCCGCCGTTTTGAGCACATAATAAGAGGTGTACAAAACGTTGCTAAAATTGAGACATTACGCAAGGAGTACAAGCAAAAAAGGAATCAAAAAGCTTTACAGCTGTTAGAAGACGCCCTTTCTCAGTTCAAAAATCCAACACCAAACGAGGCTGAATTGAGAGAAAGTATATACAAGATTGAGTTACTACTCAATAAATAAATCTTACTTGTTAGTATTCCTTCTTTTTAGAATGGGGGCATCTTACCCTATGAATATAAATCTCACGAGCGTAGACATCTGCGCTCGTTTTTTTTTATCCAAAAGCCTATAACTAACAAACAGATGACATACAAAGAAACATACACTTAGAAAGAGGAAAGCACAGACAGTGCTAATTGTAAATAAAAAAACTCAACACTCAAAAATGAAGAGATGCCTAATTGGATTCGTAAAGACGCCCAATTGGCTTGCAAAAGATGCCCTTTTGAGGTCTTACTAACGCCCTTTTGAAGTCCAATTAAGCACCTTTTCAAAGGCACTCTTATAACTATCTGATTAAATGATGATTACAAGAGTGACTAAAACTGTCATTTTAAGTATATAAACAGCATATTAAAGCATATCTTTTTGTAAATAAATTTCTATTAAGCAGTTACTAAAATGAGTACAGAAAAACTATCTATCTCTGCCACCACATTGGCGTTGCGTAATCATCAGGACCACCTAAAAAGTTCGACAGCCTTGTCGTAATTACTACGATTATTAATCTGTTGATTCTTATCAAAAGGTATTCTATTAGGTGTCAACAGCGTATAACCGTTTGTTGCCTGTGGTACAGAGAAGATACGAGGATAACCCGTACGACGAATTTCGTTCCATGCTTCTTGTCCATTTGGGAACAAAGCAATCCACTTCTGCGTAATCAAACGCTCCATTTTTCTCATCCATAGGCGCATTGTCATCCCATTTAATGGTAATCGTAGAAGCCTTTGCAGCCGCTCCACCAAAGCCACCTAAAGCATCAGCATAGTTAGCTTCTGTTGAGGTGTCATCCAACAAATAAGTAGCAACACCATCTACTCCCCATTGATTGAAAGACAATGTTATGCCTCGTTCATAATACTCCTTGGCAGTACCACCACCCATATTCCAACCACGCAAGACACCCTCTGCTTTACAAAAAGCCATTTCCGATGCTGTCAGCCATAAACTTGGCGTTGTTTCTTGCACATTTACAGTAGAATAAAGGCGCTTAGCTACAACGTTACTTCCTATCGCTGCACCTGCCCGACAGCCAATATATTTACGCTGTCCTGTGGTCATAGGCTGTAGGAAATACATACTCATTCGTGGATCTTTATAACCAGTCATATAGCTTTCAATATCAGCACAGATACGACTATCGCCCCATGAAACAGCAGTTGTCCACAAACCCGACTTATTATAACGAATAGCACAATTGTCCTCATTCCCTTCTATGACACCATCTCTCACTGCTTGTTCAGCTAAAGAACGTGCCAACGTTGGTTCTACATTACTGATACGCACAGCAATGCGCAACTTTAGCGAATTAGCAAACTTACGCCACTTATTGAAGTCACCCTTATAAACGAGGTCGTATGGTGCAAAGACTATCATTTCTTTAGCCAGTTGTGTGTTAGATGAGATATAAGTAGTAGCCTCGTTTAGGTCATTTATCAGCTGTAAATAGATATCTCGCTGAGATGTATAAACCTCAGTATTATCTGCATTCATACTGAGTGGGAAAGGTCCATAGATATCTGTAAAGCGAAGGAAAGCCTGTGCTCGCAGAATCAATGCCCACGCATAAGAAATATTCTTCTTACCATTCAGTTTGACAACCTCATCAAATGCAGACACCATAGGAGGAGCATAAGAAGCAGGCCAAGCACACCAAGCATTACTTGCATTAAAGAGTGTATGATTCTTAGGTAACTCCTTGGTATAGGTTGTGTAACGCCCCAGATAATTACCAACAAAGTCTATCATTGTTTGATAGGCATTCTCCTGCTCTGGGAAAGCAACCCCCTGCATCTGAATCAAGAATGAACCGACAGCGTAGTTATCACGCTTCAGCTCCTCTGGCGATAGCTTACTGCCTGGTCGGTTAATATCAACGAATTCACCCGTACAGGAAGAAAAGACAGTCAGCAAACAGAAGAAAAAAAGCAATTTCATTCTACTAAACATCATCATCTTAAAGTTTTACGTTGATACTAAAGCCCAATGAACGTTGGCTGGGCTGCATGAAATAATCAAATCCCTGATAATATATATCTGTTGAAGGGGTTGCCTCTGGGTCGAAAGGTGCCTTACAATATAACATCAAGAGGTTTCTTGCTGTCAAAGCTACTGACACCTTTGCCCCACGAATCAGTTTATCAAAGGTATAACCTAAATAAAGTTCCTTAATTCGGGCGTTAGTAGCACTATACACGTACTCATCCCAAATCGGAGTCTCTCCTCCGACAACTGTATAATACTTCTCCGTAGAAACCAACTGATTACCAACTGAAACACCACCGTTATTTCTCAGTTCTGCAGTCTTCTTAGAAACGCCATACGAATCCATAAAAGCTTGCGTTTGCGACACACAAACACCACCCAAACGAGCCGTTATCAACATTCCGAGTTCTAATCCCTTCCATGAGAAGTGGTTGCTCAAGCCAAGTTGTGCCTTAGGTAAAACAGAACCGACCAACTTAGGTGAAGCTAACTCCATCTGCATCACCTGACCATCGGAATTGAGCAAAACATTCCCTTGTTCATCACGCTTAAAATCAGTAAATGTATAGAGATCACCCATCGTACCGCCTTGCGTCAATATCACTTCACAACCATTCAGACCGCCTTGACGTAGTGTCTCGTTAGGATTATCAAGCAATCTGATAATTCGGTTACTGTTCGTACTATAGGTCATATTTGTAGTCCAACGGAGATTATTCCACTTCTTGTTATAGCCGACACTCAGTTCTAAGCCTCTATTCTGCACGTCTCCCGCTTGTATATACTCACGATTAAATGCACCACCAAGTGTAATCTGACGAAGGAAGGTTTGATTCTTCGTGTCCGACTGGTATAGTGTGAATTTTACTGACATTGCTTCTTTGAACAGATGAGCCGTCATACCCGCTTCCCAAGAGTTTGTACGCTCTGGATAGAAGTTGTCAGGAAACTTATAAGTGACCGTATGGTAAGTACCTGTAGAAGGAACATACTCGTACCGCCAAGCTGAAGATATATTAGGAGAAATGGCAGAACCCACTGAAGCCCATGAGGTACGGAACTTCAAGAAGTCAACGAACTTTGGCAATTTAAACATCTTTGAAAGAATTGCCGACATACCCACAGAAGGATAGAAGAAGGACTGTTGGGCTGTATTACTGAGTGAAGAATCCCAGTCGTTACGCCCTGTCACCGTAAGATAAACCCGTTCTTGCCAACCTAACTCCACACTTCCAAGTACGGAGTGAATAGCATGACGTGTAATATCAAAGATTGGTCGATTATCACTCGACACCCTACTGTAGTCGATTCCGTTAGGAGTAAATATTCGAAGGGGCTTTTAATCCTCCTTGAAAACCCGCCACATCATAAGATGTATTAGTAAAAGCCGTACCAACATTAGCCACAAGCGACAAGTCACCCCATCGTTTAGAAACGTCTACCATGATATCAGCATAGAAAGAACGATCATTCACCTTGCTATAACTGTAATATCCGTAAGGCGAATGAGCAAAGATATCAAGCGTTGAAGCATATCGCTTGTCTTCCAATTTATTTACAGCTTCATCCCAACGTAGTCTTCCTTCAAGGGCAAACCAATTGGTAAGGTGATACTTTACACCAAGATCTGTGAGGTATCTATTACGCTTTGTTGTCCTCAACATACGATTAGCAACCCAATAAGGGTTTTGCATCTTCAAGTCGTCTCCATAGCTCCAATTCTGCAAATTGATATTGCGTGCTACGTCGTATGACTCAAACTCCTTAATAGCATCAAAACTTTCTCCACGTGGAAAGAGATAGACAGAAGTCAGCGGATTAAAGTATTGTCCCTGCGCCAACATATTCTTATCATTTTCTCTAACAAACTTAAAAGAGAAAGTCAGCCTTAATTTATCTTGTAATGCCGAGAAAAACATTCTTGAATGTGAGATTATAACGTTCAAAAATCATTGTTCGGAATGATACCACGCACAGTAGATGAACCCAAAGAAAGATAGACTTGATTGCGCTCTGTGCCTGACATCACTGTCGCATTATTCGTAAAGTTTACTCCTGTACGGAAGAAGTCGTTAGGCGTGTAACTACCAGTACCTGGAGCATTCTTCGTCCCCCATGACTTCATCTCATTAGTACGATTGCCGTATTCATTCTGAAATTCTGGTAAAACAAAAGGAGAGAGAAACTGTGTACTTGTAGAAAACTCCACAGAAGTTTTACCCACTCTGCCCGACTTAGTCTTTATCATCACCGCACCCTGCGCTGCGGCCGACCCATAGAGAGCCGCTGCTGCAGCACCACTAAGTACCGAAACACTCTCTACATCATCAGGATTGATATCAGAAATACCCTCTGCGCCTGGCTGCAACGAATAGATACCGCCTTTGATATCATCGTTGCTACGATTATTGATAGGGATACCATCAATCACATAAAGCGGTTGGTTGCTCTGCGCCAAAGACTTTGGACCACGCATAACCACACGTGCTGCGCCACCCATTCCAGCTGCAGACTCATTGACAGAGATTCCCGCAGCCCTTCCGACCAAAGCATTCGCAAAGTTAGTTGTCCTAACCTTGTTCAAGTCTTCACCATTCATCTGCTTGACATTGTAGTTCAAAGCTGTGCGGGAACGATTAATACCCAAAGCCGTTACAAAGACATCCTCTAATTCATAGAGGCTCTCTTTCAACACAAACAACTGGTTATGGCGATTTTCTATACGCTTTTCTATTGCATCATAACCTATGCAGGAAATTATCAAAATAGGGTTAGGACTCTCTGATTTCAAGACAAACTTACCCTCTAAGTCTGTCATAGCACGTGCCTTTGAACTGCCCTTTACTATGATAGATGCACCAATTAGTGGATGTCCCGACACATCTTGCACCTGTCCATTGAAAGTGTAAAGTACTGGTGTTATTGGCTGTTCTGTCTTGCGTTGTTGCAAGTTTGTCTCTGAACCTGATGCTTCCGTACTCTGAACAACAGGTTTTACTTTCTTTAGGTAGATGATATTATCGATGATTTTATAAGTAATTCCAGTGTTTTCAAAGAGCCTATTCAACACAAAATCAATAGGTAAATTACTTATAGAAACAGCATTAACCGTCTGCTTTCCAAGCGCATCATCATAGAAGAAACGATACTTAGTTTTCGACTTAATACGCTGAATAACAGTCTTCAAATCGGTTTGATTTGTAGTTAATGATACCTGTGCAGAAACACTATGTACACCCATCAGTAAAAGAAAGGCACACATAAACATTCTTAGAGAAAGTAATACTTTCGAACAAACAGCTATCACCATGAAATCAGTTCAAATGGTATTAATTTTACAATACACTTACAAACATTGCGTTTACATATACAAAGATAGTCAATTATCTTTATTTAATAAAGATGCCTTACCTCCATTTCACATAAATTAACCCCTCTAATCATCTTAACAAGTATAAAAAGTGTATCTTTGTTCATAAATATTAAAATTCTCCTGTAAACACCCTCGCAAAAGATAAAATTGTAGATAGGATAAAACCAGATACAGCAAGGCTAAAAAATAGACAATGACATTACCAGAACAAAGGTTCCGCCAGATATTTAGGGCTTTATATCCCTCCCTCTCTTTTTATGCTACTCGCCTTGTACAAGACGATGAGGCAGAGGATATCGTGCAGGAAGCTTTCATGGAGTTGTGGAAACGCAAAGAAGATATTGAAGACGAAAGCCATATTAAGGCTTTCCTCTATCGTATTGTCTATACCCGTGCACTCAATGTCATTAAGCATCGTACCGTTGTTAACAATCATGCTGACAGCGTAAAGAAGATTACACAGTTCAAGTTAGATTACTATAATCCAGAGGCAAACGACGTGATGGGCTATATTGAAGGACTGGAAACAAGAAAGCAAATCAATGATGCCATTGGAGAACTTCCGGCTAAATGTCGCGAGGTTTTCATACTGAGTTACCAGCACGACAAGAAAAACAAAGAGATTGCAGAACAATTAGGTATCTCAATTCGTACGGTTGAGGTGCATCTCTACAAGGCTTTAAAGGCCTTAAGAACACGACTGAAACAACACATATAAAGACTATTCCAAGGAGAAAAACATCTGCTTGCTGAAATTATTTTTCATGAAAAAAAAATATTTTTCTTCACGAAAAAGAAATAATTATTTTTCATGAAAAGAAAGTCTTTTATCATGAAAAGAATTCTACTTCGATTATGGGTAAATTATGGTAAACGCACACCTAAGCAAACAAGAGAGCATTCTTTATAACATTTTTTTATTAATTCCTATTACGTAAAAAAAGGTGGATTAGATTGTAATAAGAAATAAGTAGCAGGAAACTGCTGACTAAAACATTAAAATACAATACGCCTCAGTTGAGACAAAAAAGAATGAGTGAAATAAATAACAAGAGCATTAAAGACTATCTTGTTGGCAAGGCTACCGCCAAACAGATGGAGCAGCTGGCTGAATGGCTGGCAGTCTCGGAGGAAAACCAAAAGGAATTCTTCGAGATGGAGTTGGCTTTCCATTTAGGAAAGAACAACCAACTTGCGACATCTAAGGAAATCGAAGAAGCCGAGACTAAACTATTTAACCAAATCAAAGAACACGAAGAACAAACAATAAATAAGAGTAAATTTCATTTCTTCCGCTATGCTGCAGCAACCATAGCAGCCGTATTATTAATTGGAGGAGGACTCTTTGCATACCTTCATCAGTCTGTAGAAACCATCACAGTGGCTGCAATGAATGAGGTGAAGAAAGTCGTATTACCAGATAACTCTACCGTATGGCTTAATAAGGGAGCAACAATTAGTTACGCAGATAACTTTGAAGGCGATGATCGCAAGGTAAATTTACAAGGCGAAGCATTGTTCCAAGTAACAAAAATGCTAAAAAGCCATTCATTGTAAGCAGTGACGGAGCATCAGCAAAAGTGTTGGGAACAACCTTCAACTTCAAAAACCAAGGTGCTGAAGGAAACGAGGTTATCAGCTTGATAGAAGGGAAATTGGAAGTAACTGGACTGAATGGAGAAGGAAAGGTTATCCTTCTACCAAACCAAAAGGCTACTATTAGCAAGAATTCCAAGACCATTACGACAGAGAAAAGCTATGCACTTGCCGACGCGGTGTGGCGCGACGACATGATACCATTTAGCAATATGCAAATCAAAGAGATTGCCCATATCCTTGAGCAACTCTACGATTATAAGATTATTGTTGACCCGAAATTGGACAACAAGAAGACTTATACAGGTGTTATCAAGAGATATAAAGATATAAGAAACGTTTTAGACGGACTTTCTTATACCATCTCTTTCCACTACACCATCAACGACAAGGAGATAACCCTCTCTGAATAAAGTTTGAGAGAGCTGTCTCTTTGCTACGAAACGTCTAAATCAATTTCTAAAATTTTCATTACCTAACATAGACATGAGAAAACTTTACGCGCTCCTTATTGGAGCACTTACCCCATTATGTTCGTTTGCTCAGACCACTAACCCAGAGTGGCAGAGTCAGTACACCACTGGTTTAAACAAGATTGAGCCACATGCTTATGTTCTGCCTTATAGCTCGGTTGATAAGTTACAACAACCTGGAGGCTATGAGCAGTCAGATTATTACATGTCACTCAATGGCAAATGGAAATTCCATTGGACTAAGAATCCAGATAAAAGACCTAAGAATTTCTATCAGACAGACTTTGCTGTGCAGGGTTGGAACGACATCAACGTACCAGGCAACTGGGAACGTCAGGGCTATGGTCTGCCTATCTATGTAAACGAAACATACGAGTTTGATGACAAACTCTTTCAATTCAAGAAGAATCCTCCTCTCGTTCCATACGCACAGAACGAAGTTGGCTCTTATCGTCGCACCTTTAAGATTCCTTCAACATGGAAGGGTCGTCGTGTAGTTCTTTGTTGCGAGGGTGTTAAGTCATTCTTCTATCTTTGGATAAACGGTACCTACGTTGGTTATAACATGGGTGCTAAGATGCCTTCGGAGTGGGATATTACAAAGTATCTGAACGATGGCGAGAACATTATCGCTATGGAGGTTTATCGTTGGGCATCAGGTTCTTACCTTGAGTGTCAGGACTACTGGCGCATCAGTGGTATTGAGCAGGACGTTTACCTCTACTCTACTCCAACACAGTATATCGCCGATTACAACGTAGCAGCTGGTGTTGACAAGCAGGATAATGGTTCTTTCAATGGTAACTTCAGCCTTACAACAAGTGTGAAAGGTGCTGGCAATGGTACTATTAGCTATGTTCTGACCGATACACAGGGTAATACTATCCTCTCAGAGGATAAGGCTGTTAGCACAAAGAACAATGATGAAATGGTGAATTTCACCACAAAGACCGTACAGAATGTTGATGCATGGAGTGCTGAACACCCTAACCTCTACACCCTTCTTATCACTTTGAAGGACCAGAACGGAAATGTTACCGAGCAGACTGGTAGCAAGGTAGGCTTCAGAACAATTGAAATTAAGAACAAACAGCTTTGCGTGAACGGTACACCTATCCTCGTGAAAGGTGCCAACAGGCATGAGCATTCAGAGTTGGGACGCACTGTGAGCAAGGAACTCATGGAGCAGGACATTCGTTTAATGAAGCAGAACAACATCAACCTCGTACGTTGTTCTCACTATCCTAACGACTCTTACTGGTACCAGCTTTGCGATAAATACGGATTGTATGTTATCGACGAGGCAAATATTGAGTCGCACGGAATGGGCTATGGCAAGGAGTCTTTGGCAAAGGATAGCACATGGTTGGCTGCACACATGGACAGAACGCGTCGTATGTATGAGCGTGCTAAGAATCACCCAAGTATCATTATCTGGTCATTGGGTAATGAAGCGGGTAATGGTGTAAACTTTGAGCACACCTATCGTTGGTTGAAGAATGCTGACAAGACACGTCTTATCCAGTATGAGCGTGCTGAGGAAAACTTCAATACAGACATCTATTGCCCTATGTATCGTTCTCTCGATCACATGAAGGCATACGCAAAGCGCACCGACACAACACGTCCTTACATCATGTGTGAGTATCTTCACGCTATGGGTAACAGCTGTGGTGGTATGAAAGACTATTGGGACTTGATCGAGTCAGAGCCTATCTTGCAGGGTGGTAGCATCTGGGACTGGGTTGATCAGTCATTCCGTGAGGTTGACGAGAATGGTAACTGGTATTGGAGTTACGGTGGTGACTATGGTCCAAAGGATGTACCAACCTTCGACAACTTCTGTACTAACGGACTTATTGCAGCCGACCGCACTCCTCACCCACATCTTTCTGAGGTGAAGAAGATTTATCAGAACATCAAGTCTGAGCTCGTTTCAAACGAGAAGGGCATTACAATAAAGGTTAAGAACTGGTTTGATTTCACCAATCTAAATGCATACCAGCTCAACTGGCAGATTGTTGATGAGAACGGAAAGGTTGTTACAAGGGAACACAGCACGTAGATTGTGCTCCACATGAGACAACGACAATCACTCTCCCAGCTGTTTTTGCAACTACAGATAAAGAACAGTACCTCAATCTCGAGTGGTATCCTATTAATGACGCATTGATTCTCACAAAGAATGATGTTGTTGCATACGACCAGTTCGTACTGAAGAAAGCAAGCGATTGCACCACCTTCCTCCCACGTGAGAAGCAGCGCATGACTTATAAGGTGAACGAGAACACAGGAGAGTTGACCTCTCTGAAGAGTGGCAATCAGGAGTTCCTCGATGCCCCATTGAGCCTGAGCCTCTACCGCCCAGCTACCGACAACGATGGTCGTGACCAGTTCGGTGTAAGAGTATGGCGTAAGGATGGTATCGATTCTATCAGCCAAAAGGTTACAAAGATTACTCGTACTAAGGACGTGACACGTGCTGAAACTGACGTAATTGGCAAGAAGGGCAACGTCATCGGTAAGGCAGTCTTCACATATCAGCCACAGAAGAATGGTGCTTTGGCAGTAAAGGTCGACTTTATTCCAGACACAGCAGCAGTTAAGGCACTTGCTCGTCTTGGCCTTACCTTCCGCGTGAAGGATACATTTGGTAAGGTTGAATACAATGGTCGTGGCAATGTTGAAACATACAACGACCGTAAAGAGGCTGGTTTTATTGGACGTTACAATACTACTGCAGAGGCTATGTTCCACTATTATGTGAAGCCACAGTCAACAGGAAACCGCACAGATGTACGTTGGATGTCACTCTCTGACACACGTAACCGCCTTATGGTAGCTGCAAAGAGCCCATTCCAGTTCTCTGTAACTCCATTCTCTGACAGCGTTATCGACCGTGCAACTCACATAAACCAGCTCTCACGTGACGGTCTACTTACCGTACACTTGGATGCTAATCAGAGTGGTATTGGTACCGCAACTTGTGGCCCTGGTGTTGCTGAGAAGTATCGTGTACCTGTTAAGCCAACAAGCTTCGAATTTGTACTCTACCCTGCTATGGCTAAGTAAATAGCTCATAGCAAAACACTATAATAAAGCCCTGTTCCCTTTGCTTACAGTTAGTAAGACTAAAAGGAACAGGGCTTTTTGCATTCTATAGACTTCAACTTGAAACGCAATTAGCGGTCAACACCATTGGTGCTTACCATCCGCACGACATGTGTTAGGCATCAACACATCAATTGAAGGTAAAGAGAAAGGGGCATTAAGTTCGTTTTAACGAAGAGAGTAAGACGCTAACAGCTTTCCAGGATGAGAAAGATTGGCGTAATGGACATTTGGTAGGCTGAAAACCTCTCGGGTTTTAGTAATGGACATTTGGTAGGCTGGTTATTCCAGCCTACTTTTTTTGTATTTATGAATCCATCTATAAACTTCTTCTTGTTAGCTTCATTCAATCCATTATGATTATGTAGTGCTCTTTTTAAGTTGTGAGTTAAATCCTTCCAACAGGTTTGTTGTATTAGGTATTTGCATATTCGGATACTCCTCACACGTATGAGATCCATGGCAGATGTGTCTTAATAGAACGTCTTGCCGTTCTCAGCCTTCTGTGTGTATAAGTTGTCTTACCCGAGATTAGGAGAGTTCGTTCGTTTAGAAACTCTTTCCATTTATCACACCATTTATCAAAAAGCGGTTATAAACTCTTCTTTTCTCATAGAGAACATCCTTCTCATTAATGCTAACAGTTCAACGCCTGCAGGCAAATGTGGGTTGTTAGTAAGGAGTCTTCTAACTATCTGAAATTGGTGAAATTGACACATTTGTACGGGACAGAAACTTATAGCTTGTAAAAAGTCCTACATGCCCATCACACACCACTGCTTTTTATCATAGTTCCACGCTCCGCAATATACCGAAGTCCATCAAGATAATCTCTGTTAGTTTCGTTTTTTTGACAAACTTGCGATAGAGTATTTTTGCCTGATGAAGCATCCTGAAACAGCATCACACCAAATGTCCCCGGAAAAAGTATGTTGTATCCAATATTATTACTGCAGATTTGGGGTAAGTAGCAGTAAAAGCTATCTACTACTAAGCTCAACCTACGTCGTATGGTTCGTTCTGAACATTTATAAAGAGTGGATAGATCAGATATCGTTCGATTTGCCGTCAGATAGTCGTTCCATAGAGAAATATTATTTATACGCAGACCACCTTGAAATTGTCTACCACAATCCTTGCAGGAATACATCTGAACAGAACGGCGATGCCCATTCTTTTTTAACATTTGAGCTATTACAGAAGATACAGTTTTTTTATTCATAGATTTTCAAATGTTGCAAAGGTAGTAAATAAAAGAATTCCGAGAGGTTTTCAGCCTACCAAATGTCCATTACGCCGAAAGATTTAATCAGATAACACTATAAAAAAGAATTATTTACGTGAAAAAAAGAAACATCTATTTTCACGTAAATAATCCGAAACAGATGAGCTAAAGAATATGTGAACCAGTCAAAGCCCAGTAAGCAACACCAAGAACTACCGCTGCAATGATAATACGGAAGATGCAACCAGTTATCTTCTTAATGAGATAGATACCGATAACCAAGACAGCAAGTAAGCCGATAAATATTGTAAATTCTCCATTGGATATTATATGATTACTTAAATAAATGTCTGAACACTTGAGGCACTGGCGTCTCAAACTCCATGCGCTGACGTGTAACAGGATGATGAAAACAAAGCACGTATGCGTGAAGACAAAGACGGTGAAGCGGGTCATCACCATTACCATACTTTATATCACCGCAGACAGGATGTCCCATATCGGCTGAATGTACACGAATCTGATTCTTACGACCTGTCTCTAATTGAAACTCTACAAGGCTGTGCGCTACCGTACGATCAAGTACATGGAAATGCGTAACAGCATATTTTCCACCATTATCCACAGGCGAACTATAAGTTACGTATGACTTATTGTCCTTTAACCAATTGGCTATTGTACCCTCGTCATGCTCCATCTCACCGCTAACAACAGCCACATAACGGCGGTCATAAACGATATTATGCCAATCACGTTCGAGCAACTGCTCGGTCTGCATGTCCTTAGCATAAATCATCAGTCCTGATGTGTCACGGTCAAGCCGATGCACAACATGTGCCGTACACTTCTGCTTTGTCTTACGGAAATAATCATCAAGAACAGTCTTCACATTCAAAGAGGAATGACCTGCTGCCATTGAAAGAATACCGATATTCTTCTCAATCACTACCAAGAATCTATCTTCATAGACAATCTTCACATAGCGACTGCGGAAGAGATCGTTCTTCTTGCTCTTGCTGACTGATATCTTGTCGCCAGCCTTCAGTGGATAGTCAAACTGTGTAACACACTTACCATTCACCTTGATTCCACGATTCTGCAACGTTGCCTTACCTTGTTCTTGCTTTCATGCAGATTAGCAAGCAACCATTCAAGCAACGGGGCTGGCTCAGTTACCTTATAATGCTTATATTTTTCCTCTGTATATGGATTCTTTCTTATCATACTACAAAAGTACAAAGAAATAATGATTTAAACTATTACACATCTAATAAATCAATCGAATATCCTACGACTGAGATAAAACAGCTAATATATTACTTTCCTAATAATAAGTATGGCAATACTTACAACGCAGTCTTAGAACATCTTGACCCACTCACGAAAGCGTGTAACACCTTCTTCGCCAAATTTAGAAAGACTTGCTATTGCCTGCTCTATCGTCTTCTCCTCATCAAGATGAGTCTTAGAAAAGAACTTATCAGCATAACAGATCATCTTCTCTTCCATTGTTTCAGGAAGGAAATCTTGTTCTGGAAGTGGTAGCTTTTGCTCAATGATTTGGCTGCGAGTAATACCTGCTCCTGTATGACGTTCACAAACACGAGCATGTCGAGGGAAGCCTTCTGCACGCAACATATCAGCGCCAATACGACCATGACAGATATAAGGTTCGGCACCATAGCATTGTATGCCAGGAGCATTACAACGAACGATACCAATATCATGTAGCATTGCAGCTTCCTCTATAAACTGACGGTCAAGCGATAACTCTGGATGACGGTCGGCAATAGCAAGAGCCTTATCCGCCACCGCACGGCTATGAACAAGAAGGATACGTCGCAATTCGTTATCCTCTGGATAGTATTTATTGATAATTTCCTGATAATCCATATCATCAAAAAAGCCACGCTTCCTCTCCCAGTCAGCTTACACCGCCATGAGTGAGGAACCGTGGCCCTATCATTTATAATAATGATTCTTTATTCTTCGTGTGCTCTCTCGATGTAAGCGATTACGTCGCCCTTGTCTACCTTAGCACCCTGCTTAGCGTTGATTTCAACCAACTTACCACCGAGGGCAGCAGGAACAGTTACAAACTCACCCCAAGGAGCCTGAATGTAACAGAACACATCGCCTTCTTTATACTCCTTACCGATGAATGGCTCAATAGCTGGAGCAGCCTCACCATCACCCTGGAATTCCCAGAAGAGCTGACCCTTAACAGGAGAAACGATAGCATCAGCCTTGGCATGCTTGAATGCAGCTGCCTCCTCTGGGCTTACCTTTGCACCGAGTTTCGCATCCTTTGCAGCCTGAAGGTCAGCAAGGAAGTTCTTCTTAGCCTGTCCACTCTTATAGTTACGATACTGCTCTGGGTGCATAGCCAACTCGAAGAGCTCTTCATCGTCCTGACCATAATCCCATCCGTTCTCATCCATTTCCTTGCGGAATTCATCGAGAGCATCAGTGAGTAAGGTGTGAGGATCGGCATCAGTGAACTCAAGTCCCTTCTGCTTAGCAAGGTCTTTCAACTCCTGACAAATCTCACCAGGAACACGACCACTCTTACCGAGAATCATACCCCACATAGAATCGTCCATCATTACGTAGCGACCCTTACCCTGCTCAAGGGTGAGGAGGTTCATAAGAGCAATGTTCTTAACATACTGTGAGAATGGAGTTACCAATGGAGGATAACCAACTTGAGGCCATACGTATGCCACCTCGTCAAAGAGTTTAACAAGCATATCATCTACTGAAAGCTCTGCCTCGCCCTTCTTCTTGCGGAGGTTATTGATAGTTGAACGGATACCACCAAGGTCAGCCATCATTGAACCCATCATACCACCTGGCAAACCACAGCTAAGAAGCAATGAACTCATAATCTTATTCTGTGGGTTGATGAAGTAGCCGAGCCACTCATCAATGAACTCCTGAGTCATAGCACGTGCCTTCATGTAGGCATCCATGTTGATTTCAGGTACATCAAAACCAGCGTTCTTCAACATGCTCTGTACAGAGATCACGTCTGGGTGTACCTTACCCCATGACAATGGCTCAATAGCAACGTCAAGGATATCGATACCATTCTTAGCTACCTCAAGCATTGAAGCCATTGACAAGCCAGGACCAGAGTGACCATGGTACTCAAGAATCACGTCTGGGTGCTTCTCCTTAATACGACGAGTCAACTCGCCAAGGAATGCAGGCTGACCGATACCAGCCATATCCTTCAAGCAAAGCTCCTCTGCACCAGCTGCGATTTCCTCGTCAGCCAACTTGCAGTAGTACTCAATTGTATGAACAGGAGAGGTAGTGATACAGAGTGTTCCCTGTGGAGTCATACCAGCTTCCTTAGCCCACTTCAATGCAGGCGCAATATTACGAATGTCGTTCAGACCGTCGAAAAGACGAGTAATATCCACACCCTGTGCATGCTTACACGATACATCAGTGCACGAACATCATCAGGAACAGGATACATACGCAATGCGTTCAGACCGCGGTCAAGCATGTGTGTCTTGATACCAGCTTCATGCAGAATCTTAGTATAGGCACGTACTGACTCGTTAGGGTTCTCACCTGCCAAAAGGTTTACCTGCTCGAAGGCACCACCATTGGTCTCTACACGTGAAAAACAACCCATCTCGATGAAGAGAGGTGCAATGCGTACCAACTGATCCTTACGTGGCTGGAACTTACCAGAACTCTGCCACATGTCTCGGTAAATGAGACTGAACTGAATTTTCTTTCCCATATATATTTTCAATATGTTATCTAAATGAAGGGATTGCAGCTTGCAATCTGACCTGCAAATTTAGATAAAAATTTCCAAAAAACGACTGACCGCTAATATTTTTTGCAATAATTGACTATCTTTGCAGTCTAAAAGTAAGTACATGAAGAAAATGTTTTTTCCTCTCATCGGTTTTACATTGCTTTTCCTTACGGCTTGTTACAACCAAGTATCGTCTGGAGACCATAGTGCAATCGACGTTGAGGTTCAAATGAAAGGTGATAGTACACGCTATGGATTGGCGTGCGATGGCTGTTCTGACTCTGTGATTGTTCTCCTGCCTAATGAGGGAGGTGACCCTATCAAATTTGACATTGTAACGGCAAAACGTAATGGTATGGTCTACGGTACGCCGCAGATTGGTGACGCATTGGCTATTGTGCCAAACCCTATTGACCCTTATGAGGCTGAAATGGTTATTGACCTTGAGCAGATGAAGGGTACATGGACTTTTCAAGTTTTACCAAAGTTAAAGCCTAATCCTACGAAAACAGAGGAAGAGATATTGGCTGGAATGAGCGATTCGATGAAAGCCGCATTGTTTATACCACGTGAGTATGGTTTTACTCTGAAGAGTTACAATCAGGCTTCACCAGTGGGTTATATCATGAAAGCCAACTCTTTGGAAGATGAAAGTCCTGTTGAGTATCCAAAGGTGACTGTTTATACGAGCTGGCATATCTTCAATGGCAGACTCTACATCTATAAAGACACACTTGATGAGCAGGGAAACCGCATCCCACAAGACTCTGTCGGCTTTGACTCTGGCTCTATGCGCTATCTCTCAGCAGACTCTATGGCTGCCCTCTTTGGTAAGAAGGTGATGCAGTATCACCGTAAGAAGAACGCTTTGGAAGCTAATAAAGAAGCGCAGAAGGCTGAAGAGAAGAACGCTACAACACATGTCAAATAATAATAATAAAGTATAATCTCAATCCTAATAGACTTAGATTGAACTTTCTTTAACAACCAAAAAAAGCAATAAAGATTTAAAAATAAGGAGACCATTATAGGTTTATAATATGAGGAAATTAATAGCACTTTTTTCATTCATAACGATTCTCACATTCTCTTGTTCGACTATTGTTTTAGCACAGACACCAACTGGAACTACAGTTACAGCTACTGCTGACACGCTTTCGGATGAAGTACTGAATGAGACTGGCGTAGCCGATACAGCGGCCGTTAAAACATCAACTGCACAAGATGCAGGCATCCATCAATCATTGAAGCGTAAGTTTATTGAGGGTAACGCAGGCTTTATGTCTCTCGTTGCATTGGCTTTAGTGCTTGGTTTAGCATTCTGCATTGAGCGTATCATCTATCTAAGTCTTTCTGAAATTGATGCCAAACGATTTGTTGGAAAGTTAGAGGATATGATTGTTGCAGGCGAGATTGAGCAAGCAAAAGCATTGAGCCGTGACACACGTGGACCAGTAGCTTCTATTTGTTATCAGGGTCTGTTGCGCATAGACGATTCTATTGAAAACATCGAACGCAGCGTTACCTCATACGGTAGTGTTCAAAGTGCTAACCTTGAGAAGGGTTGTTCATGGATTACGCTTTTCATTGCAATGGCTCCATCACTTGGTTTCCTTGGAACCGTTATCGGTATGGTTATGGCATTTGACCAGATTCAAGAGGCAGGCGATATCAGCCCAACAATTGTGGCGTCAGGTATGAAAGTGGCTTTGATTACTACTATCTTCGGTATCATCGTAGCCCTTGTGCTGCAAGTATTCTATAACTATATCCTCTCAAAGATTGACCATATCACAGCGCAGATGGAAGAATCAGCCATCTCACTATTGGATGCAATCATGAAATACAAGCTGAAATCAATTCATAATTCATAATTCAAAAATTCATAATTATGATTACTTATGATTCACAATTCATTAATGATTACTCGAATGGGAGCTTATTAGTACACAAGAATAATGATATTTATATTAAACTATTCTTACCAAGTTTCCTTCTGTAACAAACATAGAAGACATCGGTAATCATAATTATGAATTATGAATTTTGAATTATGAATTAAAGAAGTAATCATAATTATGAATTTTTGAATTATGAATTATGAATTAAAAATAACTGGTATGAAAAAAATAAAAGGAATAGCAAAGATGGATGAGGAGCGCATATCACAACGCGTTCTCTACGTGATAGTAGCCTTATCGGCTATTGTCTTTTTAGCGTTCTATCTTATTGGCTATGACACACCTTTTGCAGGCAATGCAGCATTTAACGCACCTATGCTTACCGACCTTTTGCTTGGTTTTATGTGGGGATTGCTTGCTATCACAATTATAGCTTCTATCATTGCCGTAGTTCGTGGCATACAAAGAGCCAACAGAAGTGAAGGAGTAACGAATGGTATTCCTGCAAGAAAGATTACCTATACCACATACGGCGTTACCGCACTCACCTTACTCTTGACCTTTGCTTTCGGTTCTACGCAAACAATGATGGTCAATGGACAGAACTTCACGGACAGTTTCTGGCTTCGAATGACAGATATGTTCGTCAACAGTTCACTGCTTCTCCTTGTTCTTGCAGCAGGAGTAGTAGCCTTTGGAGCGACACGTTATTATAGAAAGGGGCATAGAAAATGATGTTTCGTAAGAGAGAACGAAGGAAAGTTCCTATACTCAATACGACGTCAACAGCTGACATCTCGTTCATGCTGTTGATATTCTTCCTTGTTGCCTCTTCTATGGACCTCGACAAAGGACTATCACGTCAGTTGCCTGCTATCGACAAGACAAAGACTCCCCCCTGCTGCTGTAGACAGCAGAAAAGTGATACGTATTGTTATTGATGCCGAGAATCAAGTAACACTTGACGGAAAAGCTATAACAATGAAGGAACTGTTACAGCGTACAACACAGTTTATTCAAACTAACGGAAAGGGACACCTTATCCAGCTGCAGAGCGACCGTAACGCTTCATACGAGACTTACCTTCACGTGCAAAACCAATTAGTAGCAGCCTATAACACCCTTCGCAACCAACGCTCGCTTAATCTTTTTGGAAAAGAATTTGAGCTATGTAGCTATGAACAGCAGAAGCAGATTGCTGACGAAGTACCTATGCGCATATCAGAGGTATATGCTGTTAGCAAGGCTGACAATACAGAGGAAGGAGGTATGGAATGAAATTCTATCGTGGCAGAAATCATGAGATTCCGGCACTGAACACAGCTTCTATGCCCGACCTTATCTTCTCTATACTCTTTTTCTTCATGTTAGTGGTACACATGAGGAAAACAACCGTACACGTGAAGTATCAAGTGCCAATGGCAACAGAGCTTTCACGAATGTACAACAATTCACATATTCAATACATCTATATCGGTCGTCCAATAAATAATCTCGGACAAGTAGAAGGAGAGAAGATGGTTGTCCAATTAAATGACCATATAACAACCATACCTGAAATAAAGAAATATCTGATCCAACTATCCGCTGTATTGCCCCCAGAACAACGCAAAGAGCTAAGCGTTAGTATCAAGGCAGACCGCCATGCAGATATGGGTACGATTATGGATCTCAAACAAGCGTTGAGAGAGGCTAACGTGTTGAATGTCAACTTTACAGCCACTATGAGTAGAAATAACAAACTGAAGTAGGTTATAAAGTTGTAATTTGTTGTAAAAAACGACTTCTTATCTTGCTTATTAAGAGTTTTTTTAATACCTTTGTAAGCAAAATTAAATAGTTAATAATGGCACATAGAAGTTTAGATCGTCTTGATAAAAAGATTCTGCATCTCATCTCTGAGGATGCACGAATTCCATTCCTTGAGGTTGCACGTGCTTGTAATGTCAGTGGTGCAGCCATTCATCAACGTATTCAGAAGCTAACAAATCTTGGAGTAATTAAAGGTTCACAGTTTATTATTGACCCAGAGCGTATCGGTTATGAGACTTGTGCGTTCATCGGTTTGAACCTTAAGAACCCTGAGAAGTTTGACGATGTTGTTGAAGCTCTGCATCAGATTCCAGAGATTGTAGAGTGTCACTACACCACAGGTGAGTATGACCTCTTCTTGAAGATTTACGCTTACAACAACCATCACCTTATGTCTATCATTCACGACAAGCTGATGCCTCTTGGTCTGTCACGTAGCGAGAGTTCTATCTCTTACAATGCTGTGATTGATCGCACCTTACCTATCGAGGGTATGAAGGTTGCTGACGTCGTTCTGGATGATGAAGAAGAGGACGAGGAGTAAAACTGCAATCTACCTATTAATAGCGTAGATTAACCAAGAATCCTTCTATAAAGGATAAGCATACAAAGAAACCCGCACAACAATTGTGCGGGTTTCTTCGTTTTCATGCTATCCTCACCTATTCAACCAATGTATCTCTCACGTTCGTGAGCCCTTATCATGCTACTTTTTACACATCATCGAGTGTGAAAAATATTGACATAAAAATCAGTAAAAAGCCTCTTTTTAATGCCCAAAACAGATAAAAGCGGCACTCTTGTAACTTTCTATTAGCCAAATAGTTGCACAACAGCATTTCTAAAGGTGCTTAGTTAGGATCCAAAAGGGCGTTAGTTAGACCTCAAAAGGGCGTCTTTTGCAAGCCTATTAGGCGTCTTTTAAACCCCAATTAAGCATCTCTCAAATTTGAATATATGATTTTTCTTTACAAGACAAGAAAGCACTGAGAATAAAACAAGGGGTAAATAAGGGTTTAACTCTGGAATACTTTATCGTCCTACAATAAAAAAGTCCGGCGTAATGGACATTTGGTAGGCTGAAAACCTCTCGGAATTCTTTTATTTACTACCTTTGCAACATTTGAAAATCTATGAATAAAAAAACTGTATCTTCTGTAATAGCTCAAATGTTAAAAAGAATGGGCATCGCCGTTCTGTTCAGATGTATTCCTGCAAGGATTGTGGTAGACAATTTCAAGGTGGTCTGCGTATAAATAATATTTCTCTATGGAACGACTATCTGACGGCAAATCGAACGATATCTGATCTATCCACTCTTTATAAATGTTCAGAACGAACCATACGACGTAGGTTGAGCTTAGTAGTAGATAGCTTTACTGCTACTTACCCCAAATCTGCAGTAATAATATTGGATACAACATACTTTTTCCGGGACATTTGGTGTGATGCTGTTTCAGGATGCTTCATCAGGCAAAATACTCTATCGCAAGTTTGTCAAAAAAACGAAACTAACAGAGATTATCTTGATGGACTTCGGTATATTGCGGAGCGTGGAACTATGATAAAAGCAGTGGTGTGTGATGGGCATGTAGGACTTTTACAAGCTATAAGTTTCTGTCCCGTACAAATGTGTCAATTTCACCAATTTCAGATAGTTAGAAGACTCCTTACTAACAACCCACATTTGCCTGCAGGCGTTGAACTGTTAGCATTAATGAGAAGGATGTTCTCTATGAGAAAAGAAGAGTTTATAACCGCTTTTTGATAAATGGTGTGATAAATGGAAAGAGTTTCTAAACGAACGAACTCTCCTAATCTCGGGTAAGACAACTTATACACACAGAAGGCTGAGAACGGCAAGACGTTCTATTAAGACACATCTGCCATGGATCTCATACGTGTGAGGAGTATCCGAATATGCAAATACCTAATACAACAAACCTGTTGGAAGGATTTAACTCACAACTTAAAAGAGCACTACATAATCATAATGGATTGAATGAAGCTAACAAGAAGAAGTTTATAGATGGATTCATAAATACAAAAAAGTAGGCTGGAATAACCAGCCTACCAAATGTCCATTACTAAAACCCGAGAGGTTTTCAGCCTACCAAATGTCCATTACGTCAAAAAGTCCTCACAAGAATAAACATACTTGCGAGGACTTTTCAATAAAATATCTTTTAAGCCGTAGAACAATTCACGAGTAACTCATTACTACTTGAGTACAAGAGTTATCGTCCATTGAGATACAACTATTATGCCTTGATATTTGGCTCTTCCAAACCGAGGTTGCGCTTCTTATCAACTACCTTCAAAGTAAGACCAATAACAAGTGCAATTACACCTAAACCAGCAAGCATAATCAGCGGAGCTGTATAGTTGAGCTGTGTTGGGTCGGTAACACCAACGTTTGTCTTGTCGAGTACCTTACCGATAAGCATTGGGAACAACCACAAACCGATATTCTGAATCCAGAAGATAAGTGCGTATGCAGAACCAATAATCTTTGCGTCTACGAGCTTTGGAACACTTGGCCACAATGAAGCAGGCACGAGTGAGAAAGAAGCACCGAGAACAAGGATGGTTACATAAGCAACGATAACACCACCTACCTGACTTGACTTGAACTGTGGAAGGACAAAGGCAAAGGTGAGGTGACAAACAATCAGAAGCAATGAACCCAACACGAGCATAGAGGCTGCCTTACCCTTATGGTCGACATAGCTACCAAGAATAGGAGTAATACCTACTGCGAGCAATGGGAATACAGCAAAGATAGACTCTGCAGACTGGCGCATATAACCCATGTAGCAATAAACAACAAGGCAGAATATAGACAAGAAGAGCATAAAGTTCTTCAAAGCCTTATTCTTCATGAAGTTGAACATGAAAGCAGTAGCTGCTACAACGAGCATGATAACGTACTGAACAATTGTCACACTTGATGAAGCCCAGTATGAACCTGCTGGAAGCTCATGGAAAGTGAGGTTACACTGGAGCATATTTACAGCATACTTCTGGAATGGGAAAATAGCTGAGTAATAAAGTACACAGAGCAACGCAACGAGCCAGAAGCCCATACTTGAAAGAATCTTGCCGAGGTCACTAATCTTGAATGGGTCTTCCTTCTCTTCTGCTTCACCTGTCTGTGAATCAAGCTTCTTATCCATGAAGAAGTAAACGATGAACATCATCAATGCAATACAGATAAGTACTACACCGAAAGCAACAGAACGAGAAACATTGATTTCACCACCAAGCTTAGCGAAGAATGGGGAGAAAATCATACAGGTAGCAACGCCAAGACGAGCCAAAGCCATCTCTGAACCCATTGCTAATGCCATCTCACGACCCTTGAACCACTTACAATACCACGAGAAACGGTGATACCTGCCATCTCAACGCCACAACCAAAGATCATAAAACCACAAGCTGCTACCTTTGCAGATGCTGGCATTCCCTCATAGAAAGGAGATACTCCCAACTGCTCGAAGACAGGAATGTGGTTGAGGTTATTGGTAAACCATACGTCGAGTGCACTACCAGCAAAGCTATCGCTGATGGCATAGTACTTGAGTAAAGCACCAGCTAACATCACTGCACCAGACAAGATAGCAGTGAAACGAACGCCCATCTTATCGAGGATAATACCTGCAAAGATAAGGAAGAAAACGAAGACATTAAGGAATGTCTCTGAACCCTGCATAGTACCGAATGCTGTTGAGTCCCAACCTCTCTGCTCCTGCATCAACTCCTTGATTGGAGAGAGAATGTCAACAAAGATATAGGCACAGAACATTGCCAGGGATAAAAGGAGGAGAGCTGTCCAGCGCATTGCTGCTGAATCTCTCAATGATGTTTGAATTTTATCAGTCATGATGATTTTATTAGTTAACAAGTTTACGAGAGGACAAGTTGACAAGTTTGACAAGTTGACAAGTAAACAAGTTGTTTGTTAGATTATAAGTTAAAAGTGAACGAGTGAACATGTTGACGAATGAACGAGTGGATACTATCAAGCACCTTGTCTACTTGTAAACTCGTCAACACGTTAACTTGCAAAAGCTACTTCTTCAGCCAGCGATTAAGCCAATTAAAGAATGTACGCTGCCAGAGAACACCGTTCTGTGGTTTCAATACCCAGTGGTTCTCGTCTGGATAGAGAAGCAACTCAGCTGGGATACCACGCAGACGTGCTGCATTGAAGGCACCCATTCCCTGATTAGCGTTGATACGATAGTCCTTCTCACCGTGGATACAAAGGATTGGAGTATCCCACTTATCAACGTTCAGATGAGGACTGTTTGCGTATGTGCGCTTTGCAACTTCGCTCTTATCCTTATTCCAATAAGCATCGTCATACTCCCAGTTGCTGAACCAAGCTTCCTCAGTATCAGTGTACATACTTTCAAGGTTGAAAGCACCATCATGAGAGATGAAACACTTGAAGCGCTTGTTATGAATACCAGCGAGATAATAAACAGAGAAGCCACCAAATGAAGCACCAACAGCACCCAAGCGGTCTTATCTACGAATGGAAGATTATTAGCAGCATCATCAATCGCTGAGAGATAGTCGTTCATACATTGACCTGTCCAATCGGTACTAACTTCCTCGTTCCATGCACTACCAAAGCCTGGCAAGCCACGACGGTTAGGAGCAATGATGACATAGCCATTAGCTGCCATTATCTGGAAGTTCCAACGATAGCTCCAGAACTGAGAAACTGGGCTCTGTGGTCCGCCTTCACAGAAGAGCAATGTAGGGTATTTCTTATTTGGATCGAAGTGTGGAGGGGTAATCACCCACTCCATCATCTCTTTACCATCGGTTGTCTTTACCCAACGAGACTTTACGTCACCCAGAGCCAACTGATCATAGATATGCTTGTTCTCAAAGCTAAGCTGTGTTTGCAAGCTTGTCTTTCTTTCTTTGCTGGAGTTACAGCGAAGATTTCATTAGCCTGAGAGATGCTCTGACGAATAGCAAGCAACTTCTTATCACCAAGGAGTGAGATGCTTACATAGTTATGGTCGCCTTCAGTCAACTGCTTCACCTCACCCTTAAGGTTGGTCTGATAGGCATTCACTGTAGCATGCCATACACCAATGAAATAGAGATCCTTTGAGTTAAGGCTCCATGTATAGTCATCTACATTTGAATCAAAGCTTTCTGTAACGTATGTCTTCCTACCAGTTGCCAATTCATAGACACAGAGGCGGTTGCGGTCACTCTCATATCCATTGTTCTTCATACTCTGCCAAGCAATATACTTACCATCAGGTGAGAACTTAGGGTTAACATCGTAACCTACATTCATATCGCCAGCCTGATGATTTACAGCCTGATTACGCATACTCTTTGTAGCATCAATCTTTGGCTCAACATAGTCGGCTGGCTTGCAGAGATTCTTTGTTTGGCGAGTCTCCACATTATATATATATATGTCGGCATCAGTAGAAATGGCATATTGTGTGCCTTCCTTCTTACGACAGGTATAAGCAATGAACTTAGAATCCTTGCTCCAATCAATCTGCTCAATACCACCGAATGGTGCCAACGGACTCTCGTAAGGTTCACCTTCGAGTACATCAATACCTGCACCTATGCCCTCAGCAGTAACATCTGCTACAAATGGATGTGCATTTGTGGTAACGTAATGGTCCCAGTGACGATAGTTCATGTCAGTGATAACCATACCCGTAGCCTTTGGCAAATCGCTTGGATTCTGCTTGATAGTACCATAGTAAGGGATGCTCTTAATGAGAACAACACGCTTACGGTCTGGCGAGAAGCGGAAACCTTCGATATCGATATCCGATTGTGTCAACTGCTTACGGTTTGTACCGTCTGCATTCATTGTCCACAGCTGTCCACCTGTAAGGAATGCTAAGGTATTGTTGTCGAGCCATGCTGCATCACTCTCACTCTTTGCAGAGGTAGTAAGCAGACGGTCGTTCTTACCATCGGCATCCATCACGCGTAGAACTTGGTGTCCTTTGTTTTCTTTTACACTGTAATAGCCTACCTGATAGACAATATTCTTGCCGTCTGGTGAAGCCTGTGCAGCACCGATACGTCCCATAGCCCAAAGTGCCTCAGGAGTCATGAGGTCACTTGTAAGCGTGATGTTGTTACGTCCGATGTTCACATCCTGTGCTTGTGCAACGCTACCGCTCATCATCAGTGCAGCAGTCATTGCCATGGTTAAGTTTTTGTTCATAGTTATAGACCTTTCTTTTTCTTATTTAACTCATCTTGCTTACGACGAAGTTCTTCTTGCTGCTGCTTCTGTAACTCCTGTAAAGCCTGCATACGAGCAAAGAGTCCACTACCCATATTGTTCTTAGGGTTGTTCTTTCGCTCTTCACGACGTGCCTCAAGGATAGCGAGAAGCTTCTCCTCATTGGTTGTCTTGCGCAGTGCCCACATGATAGCAGCTGAGAAGAAGAGAGATATAAAGTAGTAGAAGTTCAGACCTGATGAATAGTCATTGAACATGAAGAAGAAGAACAATGGCATACCAAACATCATCCACTGCATCATCTTCATCTGTTCAGCCTGCTGTCCCACCATCTGGTCCTTCTGCTGCTGCATGGTAAACCATGTGTAAAGTAAGTTAGCACCACAGAAGAGGATACAAGTCAATGAGATATGGTCACCAACGAGCCAAACGTCATGATCCCATGAGAAGATTGGGTCAAAAGTACTTAGATCATCCATCCAAAGGAAGCTCTGACCACGAAGCTGAATAGCATTTGGCACAAAGTTGAACATAGCAATCCAGATAGGCATCTGTATCAGCATAGGGAGACAGCCCGACAATGGACTGACACCATACTCAGAATACTTCTGCATCATAGCCTGTTGCTTCTGCATCTGGTCTTCTGGCTTATTGAACTGTTTAGTAGCTTCTTCCAACTTTGGCTTCAATACACGCATCTTAGCTGAACTCATATAGCTCTTCTTCACCATTGGGAAGGTAATAAGCTTTAATAATAAGGTAATGAGAATCAATACAACTCCCATTGGGAACACCTTACTCAACCAGTCGAATACATAAAGTGTGAACCAACGGTTGATAATGCGGAACAATGGCCAACCAAGATATACAAGACGTTCCATATCAAGTTCCTTACCAAACTTACTCTCTGTTTCAACAGACTGAAGCATACGGAAGTCGTTAGGACCGAAGTAGAACTCGAACTCAGAAGGACGCTTACCAGTTGGGTCAAAGCCTGCCTTCATGTTAGCTTCATAGTGCTTGAGGTAACGAGAAGACTTCTCAAGTGGTGTACTCTTAAGCTTTGCACCTGTAGCAAAGTTATCCTTTGCAATCATAACAGCAGAGAAGAACTGGTTTTTAAAAGCCACCCAGTCCATTGGGTCCTCTGTTGTCTCTTCTTTTTCAGATGTTTCACTCAGGTAATCAGTACCACCATCGTGCTTCTTAAAGGTAAGTGTAGCATAACGGTTCTCAAAGGTGAAACCACGTTCCTGCTGCTTACAACGCTCCTGCCAATTGATATCCAATTGGTTATAGTTTGGCGCAAAGAGCCCAGCCATACCTTCTGCCTGCAAAGACATGTTAAGTAAGTAGTCCTTACCAAGTGTATAATTCAAGGTAAGTGTCTTGCCCTCTCCGGCCACAGCTGTTAGCGTAACAGTAGTATCAGTCACGTTAGAAGGAGCGAAGATAAGATCTTTTGTCTCAATATTACTATTCTTTGCAGCCAACATGAAGTTAAGGCTTTGGTCGTCACCACTAAACAAGGTAACATCCTTCTGATCCTTTGAGCCATCCTTAACAGCGATATCATGACCGATATAGTTCTTGATAACAGCCTTCTTTACAACACCACCCTGGTACTCAAAGTAAGTTCAACCTTACCATTCTTCAATGTAATATCCTGCGCCTTGCCATTCAAAGCAGCGTAGAATAGTGCTGTTGAATCAGTAGCCTGCGCAGCCTTCTGCTGTGCCTGCTTCTCAGCAGCAAGTTTTGTAGTCTGTGCTTTCTTGGCTGCAGCGATAGAATCCTTTACAAATTCAGCTCTCTGCTGTGCTATCTGTTCAGCTGATGGCTGCTGCCACCACGCAAAACCAAAGAGAATCAGGGCAATAAGTACAAACCCTGTAATTGTTCTTTTATCCATTTATTTGTTTTTCTGATTTTCAATTGAAGTCTTTACGAAGTCGAGGAAGAGAGGATGTGGGCCAAGTACAGTTGACTGATACTCTGGGTGGAACTGTGTTCCGATATACCACTTCAAACCTGGTATCTCAACGATTTCAACCAAGTCGCTCTCTGGGTTACGACCAACACACATCATACCATGCTTCTCAAACTCCTTCTCATAGTCGTTATTGAACTCATAACGATGACGATGACGCTCCTGTATATGCTCTTGCTTATAGATATTAAAGGTATGTGAACCCTGACGCAATACGCATTCATAGGCTCCAAGGCGCATCGTACCACCCATATTGGTGATATTCTTCTGCTCCTCCATAATATCAATCACGTTGTGTGTAGTCTTCTCATCTATCTCACGTGAGTTCGCATCCTTGTAACCAAGGACATTACGAGCAAACTCTATCACCATCATCTGCATACCAAGACAGATACCGAAGGTTGGGATATCGTGTGTACGTGTATAGTGAGCAGCAACAATCTTACCTTCAATACCACGCTGACCAAAGCCTGGACAAATCACAATACCATCCTGTCCCTTAAGTTTCTCAGCCACATTCTTCTCTGTCAGTTCCTCAGAATTGATAAAGGTGATAACCGTCTTGCGGTCGTTATAGGTTCCTGCCTGCAACAAGCCCTCACGAATACTCTTATAAGCGTCCTGCAAGTCGTACTTACCTACAAGTCCGATATGCACTTCCTTAGTTGCCTTACGCTGACGATCGAGGAACTCCTTCCAAGGACCAAGTGCTGGCTTAGGGCCAACCTCCTCACCACACTTACGCAGAATAGCAGCATCCAAACCCTGCTCCAGCATATTTACAGGAACATCATAGATACTTGGGAGGTCCTCACTCTGTACAACACAGTCGAAGTCTACATTACAGAAAGCTGCAACCTTCTTACGAATATCATCATCAAGATGCATCTCTGTACGCATCACGAGCACATCAGGCTGAATACCCACACTCTGCAACTCCTTTACGCTGTGCTGAGTTGGCTTTGTCTTCAACTCACCTGCAGCTTTAAGATAAGGAACGTATGTCAAGTGAAGATTGATAGCACGCTTACCCAACTCCCATTTCAACTGGCGGATAGCCTCCAAGAATGGAGCCGACTCAATGTCGCCAATAGTACCACCAATCTCAGTAATCACAAAATCATAGTGATACTTCTGACCCAACTGCTTAATATTACGCTTAATTTCGTCCGTAATATGAGGAACTACCTGAATAGTCTTACCCAAGTAATCACCACGACGCTCCTTGTCAATAACGCTCTTATAGATACGTCCCGTTGTCATAGAGTTGGCCTTCGTGGTCTTAATACCAGTGAAGCGCTCATAGTGACCGAGGTCGAGGTCGGTCTCCATACCATCCTCTGTTACGTAGCACTCACCATGCTCATAAGGGTTCAGCGTACCTGGGTCAATGTTGATGTACGGATCAAATTTCTGAATGGTAATGTTGTAACCTCTTGCTTGAAGAAGCTTACCGATTGATGACGAGATAATTCCTTTACCAAGTGAAGAAACTACGCCGCCCGTAACGAAAATGTACTTTGTTTCAGCCACGATGTATGTATGTTTAATTATTATCTTCTAAAACGAAAATCTTTGGTTCTAAACTAAAATGCAAAGATACTAATTTTCCGTGAATTAGGCGGACTATAAAGATAAAAAAAGTATAGTATATTTCAATTAATTGCCACAAGCCCTAAGAACAGTGCTATTAGCTATGACTACATAGTAGATTCTATCTTCCTTTTTTTATTGATTTTTATCCTTACACTTTTATCCCATCTTTTTGGTACTATTTTATTCAACTACAAAATAATCTGTTCATTCTTAAATACTTTTCTACAAACAGTTACAAACATATCACAAAACAAGCTCTTACTTACATCCAACAGAGAAAAACACAACAACCACACAGCTTCTCAAAAGCTTAAAGAAATTTAAAATGCACTTTACTCTCGCTTTATTATAAAACTAAAGTCCTATTTTTGCAAACCAATTTGAGGCTAACATATAGACGACATACGTTAGGATTCACAAGGAAAGATGCTCGAGTGGTTGAAGAGGCACGCCTCGAAAGCTTGTATACCCCTAAAGGGTATCGGGGGTTCGAATCCCCCTCTTTCCGCAAGAAAGGTGTAAACCAATGAATTACATGGTTTACACCTTTTTCTTTTCTACTAACTTAACACCGAAAGAGAAGCATTCTAATAACCACAACTACACATCCTTACATAAAACACGTATTTTTCCAATTCATTGCTTGTAATACAGCTTTATTTTCCTAACTTTGCAGAAAATAAGATTAGAAAACGATATTATATCCACGTAATAACATTCAAATCCAACGAAAGAAATGATAGAACTCGATACGACCAATATGTGTTCGCACCTGCAAAAGAAGCTCTTTAATGAGGAGGGTGTTTACTTTTCCTGTATGGCAGGCGATGCAGAAAGATGAGGAGATAACAGCCGTGATTCGTACACGTCAGTTACACATCTATCGCAATGGCAAAAAAATATTGGTACTCCCCCGGCAAGGCTGCACCAAAGATTATTCGCGAAGATAGCCTCAACGAACTCTTACCCTAAGGACTTACTGAAATGAAAAAAAGCAATCGTCGTAGGCGCCAGTAGCGGTATCGGACATGAAGTGGCACGACTGCTCATCGCACAAGGATGGGCGGTTGGTGTGGCTGCTCGTCGTATAGACAAGCTAACCGATCTACAAAATATTGCACCAGAGCGTGTTTACACCGCACAAATTGATGTAACTAACGAGGATGCAGAGACTTCCTTACTGCAACTTATAGAACGTATGAACGGTATCGACCTCTATTTTCATGCAGCAGGAATCGGTTGGCAAAACCCAAGTCTTGAAGCTGACATAGAACTTAAGACGATGGAAACCAACGCCCTTGGCTTCACAAGAATGATAGGTTGTGCCTATCGCTATTTTGCCAATAAGGGAGGTGGACACATCGCTTGCATCAGCTCTATCGCTGGTACAAAGGGACTTGGACCAGCTCCTGCATATAGTGCAACAAAGTCAATGCAGAACACCTATCTACAAGCGTTGGAACAACTCGCAGCTTGTAAACATCATAACATCCACTTCACAGATATTCGTCCCGGCTTTGTCGACACTCCCCTACTCGCTGGTACCTCTCACCTCCCGATGCTGATGACTACAGAAAAGGTGGCACGCAGTATTATAAAGGCTATTAACAGCCGACGACACATCTGCGTCATCGATACCCGTTGGTGCGTACTCACCTACCTATGGCGACATATCCCTAACTGGATATGGAGGAGAATGAAGCTATGTTGACCTCTTTTTCATAAAAAGAAAACAAACAAGATTTCCACAACAACATAAACAAACACTAATTTCTTTTCCTCATAAAATAAACTTTCAGGGTTTTCAATCATCTAAGCATATAAGTCTTAAAAAGCTATCCATAACGAAAAAGGAAGGAAAAGGATAAGTAAAAGAGGAAACAATTGATAAACAAGTAACAAAACAATAACTATTTAGGATATGAGAAAATTCTGTTTAAAAATTCACCGCTGGTTTGCTTTACCATTAGGCGTAGTCATGGCTATTTTTATGCTTCAGCGGTCTTGCAATACTATTAATAAAGACCTCGCACCACTCTTTGACATGAATGCCAAAGAGATGCCAATCTATACAATGGTCGTACGACTGCACCGTTGGCTCTTTATGAAACCTGAGAATGCACATGAGGGTGGACAGTCACTTGGACGCATCCTTACAGCTGTGACTTCTATGTGTATGGCAGTCGTATTACTATCGGGTGTTGTCATCTGGTGGCCAAAGACCAAGAAGGCTTTGAAAAGTCGTTTGACCATCAGCACAAACAAGGGTTTCCGTCGCTTTGTTTACGACTCTCACGTGTCATTAGGTATCTATGTCTTTATCTTCCTTTTCCTCATGGCCCTCACAGGTCCTGTCTTCTCTTTCGGCTGGTACAGAGCGGGAATGTCTAAACTCTTCGGTCAGCCTATGCCACCAAAGGAAATGAAGATGCAGCAACCTAAAGATGGAAGTCAGCAAGCCGCAACAAACGATAAAGCTTTTGCACCTACGGACGCGAGTCAGATGAAGGGACAACCACAAGCACACAAGGAGGGAGCAAAAGACATGAAAGGCGACCAGCACGGCAAAAAACCAAAGGGCGGTATGCTCTTTAAGCAATTACACACAGGAACGTGGGGCGGATGGTTCTCACGCGTTCTCTATGCTATCGCAGCCCTTATCGGTGGCTTCCTCCCTATTAGTGGTTACTATCTGTGGTGGAAGAGAAGAAGTGCTAAGAAGAAAAAAAGCATAAAACATAATCATCATATATCACAAGCCCATTGAGCGTATTCGGTTGATTAACCTACAGAATACCATCAATGGGCTTTTACGTTTATCCTTCAACGGAGCACTTACCTAAATATACTGACAAATTTCCAACTGCATTCATCCACCCACAGAGGATTAATCCATCAACATCATGTAAACATTTTTTTCAAGCTACTAAAAAAACAACTAACGCCCAATTAGACTCAAATTAAGCCTTAATTGGCTTTCAAAAGATGCCCTTTTGAGGTCTAACTAACGCCCTTTAAGAGTCGAAAAGATGCCCTTTTCAAATCGCATTTGTAAGACATTGATTATCTGACTATTATAAAACCCTATTTTTAGAGCGATTTTCTATAAACAAAAAGGGGTACAGAAGACTTATTATGTAATTATTTTTTTCACACCCAATAAAACCCAATAAACCATAAATAGTAATCAAAAATCATGTAATCTTTATTAGGGATAAGGAAACTTAATCACAAAAAAATCAACAATAAATTACTTATAAATGAGTATTGCCACCTTAACAAGAAGCCAGTACCTTTGCACTCGAAATTTTTTTACAGACCATAACAATAATGATGTTATATAGAATATTAAATAAGGTGAAAAGGCTGGCGGAAGACTTGACTTTCCGAAAAGTAAATCAGAAATACGTGTTAAAAGAACATATTTATGTTTATTTACATCTGTGTATAAGATGAAAAAAATAAATAACAAATGATTAGTTTATTTTTAACCAAATCGGCTTGCTTTTTATTCTTATTAAAGAATATATTTGCGTCAGATAATCTAATTTGGAGCGAATAAGATAAATACCATCATTTAAAGCCTTTTACGAATATTTTTATGAAAGTAAAACAAAAAAAACTTTTTTTAGAACAAAAGTCTAATCAATAATATTTTTTTATCTTATAAAAACCTTGAAGAGTATGGAATTTAAAAAGACACTCTACTCCCTAATGTTAGGTGGCATTCTTCTTTGCTTGTTCTCATGTGCAAAGGAAGACGAATTTGAAATGCCAACATTGGTTCTTTCGGAAAACACCATTGCCTTTGACAAAGGCGTAAGCGAAAGAAACATCAGTGTAACAACAAATCAAAGCAGCTGGATTGCATCGTCTCCACAGGAAGGCGACTGGCTCTCGTTAGTTCAGGACGGTAACGTACTGAAGGTGAAGGTAACTGAAAATAAGATGGGAACAGAGCGCACAAGCTATGTCCTCGTCAATGCCAACGGTGCATCTGGCAAGGTTGCTGTGACTCAGAGTGCAGCTGACGTAACCCTTAGCGTGGCTCCTGATGCTATCTATCTCCCACAGACAGGTGGTGAGAAAACGATTGACATCACTACAAATTCGTCTGTCTATGACGTGACAATGAGCGAAGAAGTTAGCTGGCTAAAGATTGTCAAGTCGGAGGAAGAAATCAAACTGATTGCTGAGCGTAATGACACCTATCAGAAACGTGAGGTGAAACTTTACGCCAAGAGCGGTAGTGTTATCCGTGAGATTGTAGTATCTCAATCGGGTATTCAGCGTTACCTCCTCCCTATTCACCCTGGTGTACCACAGGACGAGCATAAGATTATGGACTTTGAGTTAGTCGTGGTAGCTACTTACGCGAGTATCAGGCAGCTATGCCAGCTTACGGCCTTGAGGAGACTTATACCTTTATCACTGCTTCGCCTATCTTTACTTTGATTCAGTATTGTAGCTCTGATGGTATTAATCCATCACAGATTATCATGATTGGCGATGGTAGAAAGGCTATTGATGCCGTTAAGGACAAGGCTTTCGATAAGTTCTTGACAGACAATGGTTATGTACGCAGTAACTCTCAGTCTGACAGAGAATATACCAATGATAAGGAATTGCTCTCTTTGAAGGTTTATATATCAGAAAAGGAAAACAACGAAGGTGTTAACCTTACTTTCACTCCTATCATTAAGCAGAATGGCGATTATAAGACCTTCAGCAAGCTACCATTCTATCCACTTGAGCTTTTACAGAAAGACAACGTGAAGTTGGCACAAGTTGAACAATACGAGCAGAAGGCTGGTAGCATTGAAGAGGAGCGCAGCTACAATGAACATAAGAAGACAGAGGTTTCACAGCTTCAGTATAAGTTGAAGGCAAGTACAGACGCTTCGGCTGCCTACGGACGTATCCACATCTTCTATACAACGGATAAGGATGGTGATGCACCAGACAATTTGGGTAGTGTTCAGATTGGTGCATTACTCTTCAAAGACACCAAGCTCGGTGTATGGAAGTATGGTACTAAATGGGTTGCAACCAAAGAAATCAAGAAGGTATTGGGTGATGAGGGCTTCTCTTTCCTCCGCACATCAGGCAACAACCACTTCTTTGTACGTGAAAGCGACCACTTGGTTATTGATGTTACCTGCGTCATTGACAACGACACGCCAGTTCTCGCATTGCTTTATAGCTACGACCCATCCGTCTCAGGCGTAAGTAGTAAGGGATTAAAAGCACAGGCAAAGATGCTTAAAAACTTCTCTGCTGCTAAGAAAGCATTGAAGTTCTAATCTAATTGTTATACCTTATTAAATTATTACATGATATGCGTATAATCAATATACATAAGCTGATGCAGTTTTCACTACTATACCTATTATTGGGGATAGTAGTTGGATGTGCTGAGAATGACAGCTTTGAACAACCCTATCTGAATGTTTCGGAGAAGGAGATTTCTTTCTCTAATCAGATGATTGAAAAGACAATTACTGTGAACACGAACTGTAAGGAGTGGATTGCTACGACACCGAAGGCGTGGGTTCACCTTACACAAAGCGGAAACGAGATTGCTGTACACGTTGATCCTAATACAACGGGGGATAGAGAGAAGTAGCTATATCCTTGTTGATGGTGGTTTGGCAGTGCAGAAAATCATGGTAAGTCAGAGTGCTGCAGATATCTCACTAAACCTTAGCAATGGCGAGATTGTCTTGCCACAGGCGGGTGGTACGACAACTGTCGATTTGAAGATAGATGCTGCTTCCTACGATCTTACTCAGAACGAAACAACTGAGTGGATGCAGGTTATCAAGAAAAAGCATGGATTGAAGTTCATTTCTAAACCTAATTATAGCACTACGGAAAGAACCACAAAACTGACAATTGCCGTTGCAGGAAAGAACAATGAGGTAGTTGTTAAGCAACCGGGCGTGTCAATCTTTATCTTAGCTTGCAACCCTGGTAATCCTTATAGCTTACATAAGATGATGGACTATGAGTATCGCCGCGGTAGTTTCCTGACGGAATATGGCGGCCCTGACGAGGTAAACGGTATCTTTGAAGAGAGTTACTTCTTCAAGACTCCATCGCCTTTGTTCAAAGACGTTGTCTATGTACATGATACAAAGCACTCTGTTCCAACGCGTATCTACACACGTTCGCTGACAAGAGAGGGTGTCAACGCTGTTAAGTCGCAAGCTTTCCAAGAGTTTATGAGAGCCAATGGATATACAAGGGACGAGAAAGATACAAATCATTACGTCAATATAAAGGAAGCTTTCACGATGGATGTAGACATTAGAGAGGAGAATAATAGCGTTGTGTTATTCTTCTATCAGATGCACACACAAGACCGTAGCTACCCTACCTTTAGTAGTCTTGACCTTGGTCCTATTGACCTTTTGAACAAAACTGACAAGAAGATAAGTGATGTCGAAGCTTATGAGACAGGTAAGAACAGTGAGGAAATGAAGCGACAAATGTCTGAGAGTAATGAGGTTGAAGCTATTCTCTACAAGACAAATGACCCTACTTTGATTGCTCGTACTTACTTCTTCTATCTTCATAATGATGCCGCTGTACCACAAGAGAAGGCTGGAAGCGTTGAGCAATACAGTTTATTCTACAGCCAACCAAACTTAGGAATATGGCAGTATGGCAATGAATGGTTCATAACTCGTGAGTTCGACAAACTGCTTACTGCAAACAACTTTGAGTTCGTTGGCTACAATGGTAAGCATCATGTCTATGCGCGTCGTTCTGACTATCTGACCTTAGCTATCTCAGGTGGAGAATATGCTGACGTCAACAACGGTAAGGCAGTCATGCAGATTACCGTCTTGTACAAGCCTACTGTCTTTGCAGGAAGTAAAGAACAGCGGTTAGCTAAGGTAGAACGTATGCTCAAACAAACCAATCCAAAGAAATAAAATAAAGGAACATTGATGAGAAAATCGATTATATATCTATGTGCGTGTGCGCTATCTGGCATGATGGTTACGACCTCATGTCAGGACAGCCAAGACTTAGATACGACCACATCTAACACACGCTCTGTCAATATTGACAAAGACCTTTTTGCTATAAAAGGTTGCATTAATGTGAAACTATCAAAGGGTACAAACCAAGCTATACCTACAACTCGTAGTGGTGGTGTCGAGATGCAAAGCGTACCATCTGAGATAACTTCTGCAATGCAGTATTCTGGGGCTTATAAGATGGAAAGAGTCTTTAAGCCTGCTGGTGAATATGAAGCACGAACAGTAGCTGAAGGGCTCGACCGCTGGTACACGATCTATTTCGATAATAGCAAAGACGTTGCTGCAGTATTGGATCAATTCAAGAAAGCTGAAGGTGTTGAATGTGCTGAACGAGTGTTGCCTATGGCAAGACCAGAGGTTAAGGTTGCACCTTATAGTGCCCCTGAAGCAAGTATGCAGGCTACAGGAGGCAATTTTAACGACCCTCTTCTTGCGAAACAATGGCATTACTACAATAATGGTACGGTAAATCCTCGTGCAAGAAAGGTGCTGACTGTAATGTTAAACCTGTTTGGGAGAAGTACACAACAGGTAAGAAAAACGTTATTGTAGCCGTTGTCGACGGTGGTATTGACATCACCCACGAAGACTTGATAGACAATCTTTACGTCAACGAAAAGGAGAAGAATGGTCAACCTAACGTCGATGATGATGGCAATGGCTTTGTAGATGACATCTATGGTTACAACTTCGTGACAGCAAAAGACGTTGTCGGTGGTACTATCGAACCCGATGATGGCGGACACGGAACCCACGTTGCGGGTACGGTTGCTGCACGCAACAACAATGGTAAAGGTGTGGCAGGTATCGCAGGTGGCGATGGCTCTGCTGATAGCGGTGTACGCTTATTGAGTTGTCAGATATTTAGAAACAAAGACGAACAGGGCGATGCAGCCGCTGCCATTAAGTATGCAGCTGACAACGGAGCTGTTATTTGCCAGAACTCATGGGGCTATTCGTCTGCTGCAAATGTCACAGCTATGCCGCAGTTGCTGAAAGAAGCTGTCGACTACTTCATCAAGATGGCGGGTTGTGATGCTAACGGCAATCAGCGACCAGACTCTCCAATGAAGGGTGGTGTGGTAATGTTTGCGGCTGGTAATGAGAACAAAGAGTTCTCTGCTTACCCTGCTTGCTATGCGCCAACGGTCTCTGTGGCTGCTATGGCATGGGATTTCACTAAGGCAAGTTATAGTAACTATGCGAAATGGGTGACAATTACGGCTCCGGGTGGCGACCAAGACCGCTTCGGAAATGAAGCTGGCGTATTGAGTACCGTACCTAAGAAGAAGGTAGCATCAGGCTATGCTTACTATCAAGGTACCTCAATGGCTTGCCCACACGTATCGGGTATTGCTGCACTTATCGCCTCATACTTTGGCAAACAGGGCTTCACTAACGAAGAATTGAAGTCACGTTTGATCACAGCTTACCGTCCTTATAACATCGATGAGCAAAATCCAACGTACAAAGGTAAGTTAGGTAAGGGTTATATCGATGCCGAAGCAGCTTTTGAATCAGACACAAAGATAGCTCCAGAGAAGGTGAGAACGCTCACACTTACACCTGACTTCGTAGACATCAATGCGGAGTGGAGCATCGCTAAGGATGAGGATAAGACTGCAGCCTTCTATCGCCTCTACATTGCTCAGGGCGAATTGACGGCTGATAAACTCAAAGATATGACCTACATAGAAATCAATGGTATGGGTCATGCCTTAGATGAAACCCTGAAATACGGCTTTGATGACTTAAGGGACAACACCACTTACAGCGTTGCTGTAGTGGCAGTAGACCGTTGGGGCAACCTTTCTGAACCACAGATTCAGAAGTGTACGACCAAACTCAACCATGCTCCAGAGGCTACTAACTTCCCAACAGAAGCCATAGAGGTCATGGAGAATGAGCGTAAGTCGTTCACCTTCAACGTTGCTGACCCTGATAATCACAATTGGGACATCAAGACTACGGGTGAAACAAAGGGCGTTTCCTTCACTGTCAATGGTAATACTGTGACCGTAAACCTCGTTCCTGTGCTTGAAGCAGGTAGTTATACTTGCACCTTCGTACTCTCAGATGACTTAGGAGCAAAGGCTGAGAAGAGCTTTACATTTAAGATTGTGAAGTACATTCCGCCACAGTTAACAAAGCCTTTCGAGAACTATATCATCGGATTGGACGAGGGAGTAGTGACGATTCCATTGACAGGACATTACACACATAGCAGTAACACACAACTTACTTACAAAGCCACTGCTGCCAATGGTAGTATCGCCACAGCTACTATCAACAATGACAACCTTCAATTAAAGCCAATGGCAAAGGGTGTTACACGCATCAGCATTGCTGCTTCGGATGGTCGTGAGACATCTTCTGATGGCTCTTTCCAAGTGCGTGTAGTCGAAAAGAAGTCGGCTCCTGTCTATGCCGTCTATCCTATTCCAGTGCAGAAAGACATCAACACCCTACTCAATCCAGAAGTAAAGCAGGCTGAATTCGTTATCAGTTCTACTGTGGGAGAGCGTCTGATGAAGGCTACTGTGACTCCAGACAAGAATAACGTAGCCACACTTGACCTTTCTAAACTAAATCCTGGAACGTATAAACTGACCGTATATACCAGTAAGGGCAACCATACCCAGATGTTCATTAAACGATAAACACAACAAGTATGAATAAAAAACATATCATTCTCATGGCTTGCGCAGCACTCCTCGGTGCTACGCAGGCTAATGCTCAGGGACAAGATCTCTCGATATTAACAGCGAATACCGATGCCCGAACAGCCGCTATGGGTAATGCTTCGGCTGCTGCTGAGGGTATGTATCTATACAATAATCCTGCTGCTTTCTTCGCAACGGATAAGAAGTTCACCGCAGATGCTTCTGCCTCTCTCTTTGAAAAGGCAGAGGGGGCTGATGGAACCTTCGGCATTTACGCTCTTTCTGCTGGCTATAAGTTGGCTAAGCGTCATGCTGTTTTCGCTGGTTTCCGCTATGCTGGAGGACTAAGTCTAAAGGGTTCCGACCTCTTGGGCAATCCAACTAAGGACTATAAGCCTTATAACTGGACCCTCGACTTGGGCTATACCTATTTCTTTGGTAAGGGATTCGCTGCCTACGCAACAGGAAGTCTTATCTATAGTCACCTCTCAAAGAATGCTACGGGAGCCGCTTTCTCCGTGGGTGGAGCCTATCAAAACAACGAGTTGACCCTTGCTAACAAACCAGCCAACCTCATGCTTGATGCGAAGGTGGGTGCCATTGGTCCTCAACTCGACTATGGTAACAAGCACAAGACCACACTCCCTACCTATCTTGCTGTAGGTGGTGCGCTTTCAGTAGATGTAGCAGAGAAGCATCAAGTTGCTGCAGCCTTGTCTTCTCGTTACTTCTTCCAACCTTCAGAAGCCAAACTCTTTATGCTTGGTGGCGGACTTGAATACACCTATAACAAGATGGTATCAGTGCGTGCAGGCTATGAGTATGGTGACCACGACCTCAGCCATATCACTATGGGTGCAGGCTTCAAGTACCATGGCTTACGTTTGAACGGAGCATACAACCTAAAGACAGCAGACACAGGAAGTAGCTACTGTACCATAGGTATTGGCTATGATTTCTAAAACAAGGACAAACAATATAAATCATTTAATCAAAAGTAACAGTTATGAAAAGAGTTTTATTCTCAATTTGTGCATTAGTCCTGAGCCTTACAGCTTCCGCTCAGATAATAAAAGACACACCTAAAGGTAAGCTGATTGAAAACCTGTATCGCTCAAGCAAGTCTTGGGTTAAGAAGGGTTGGACAGGTATACAAGCAGGCAGATATGAAGGATTAGTATCTAAGATTGTTATCGGCGAAGATGGCTGTATTTACATTTACAATCCACTATCAGGCCTCGACAGTAAGTCATGGTTGAAGCTTGAGAGACAACCTGATGGCAAGTATAGAGCAAAGCTACCACAGGATATCTTTACAGACGACCTCGGTGGGGACGATGATGAGGAGGAAAGTAGTGAGCGTACTATCTCTCTTAATCGTTTGGTTTCTTCTGATGATGGAAAGAGTTACGAGCCTGTTGGTCCAACTTTAAACTACGTAGATTTCACAGTGGAAGGAAGAACACTCAAGATGTCTGGTATGGGTCAGAAGAAGCAAATATGGGGTGCTACCTATAATAATAGCTGGCTAAATAACTATGGTGGCGACTGGGCTCTTACGATTGAACCACTTAAAGAGCAGCTTATTACACCACCAGCTACAGCTACAAAGAGCCAGTACACCGTTACTTCTAAGTCTGATCCTTCACCACGTATTGTTGAAGTAATGACCGATAATAACGATATCTATGTCAAGGGCTTGTTTAAGGCTGAGAAACTTGCAAACACTTGGGTGAAACTTACCAAGCAAGGCGACAAGGCAATCATGTCTACTAACCAGTATTTGGGTATTACTAAGAAGACAGACTTTAAGAAATACGATAGCGATAAGTCGGAGTATCACACCTTTGCCGCAGCTTTCGAGAGTGAGACCAAGGCTGCAGAGAACCTTGAGTTCAGCATTGATGCAACTGGTAAACTGACTGCTTCTAAGATTCTTAGAACTTCTTTAGGTAAAGGTAGTGACGAAAACATTACAGGTGAAGACTACGTAGAGAGCTATGAAGCTCTTACCTTGACTCCTTACGTTCAGAAGGAGATTGGAGCCCCAGCGACACCAGAATACTTCTATTTAACATCTACTCCAAACTACGACAACACTTCTAATGAGATTAAGTTAGCATTCTATGTAAAGAACGCAGATATTAACGGCAACGTTCTCAACCCAGAGAAGATGTACTACAATGTCTATATTAATGGCAGCACAGAACCTTTCAAGTTCAAGAAGAGTGCAAGTCAATACAATGACATGCATGAGGAAGAAATGACTAATATTCCTTTCAACTACAAGGACAAGAGAAATTATGACTTCAAGGTTATCGATAACCTACGTATTCTTCATTTCTATGATAGTTCTATCACATCCCTCAAGGTCGTAATGGTCTACGAGGCTGACGGCAAGAAGTATTCAAGCGAACCATTGGTTGCCTCACTTACTACCAATGGTATCGAGAGTGCAAACTTCAACAAGACTACAACAGAAAAGTATTACACCGTTGATGGTCGTCAGATTCAGAAGCTACAGAAGGGTCTTAATATCATCAAGTCTTCTGATGGCAGTACACGCAAGGTTGTGGTTAAGTAAACAAGTTGACGAGTTGACGAGTTGACGAGTTAACAAGTTAACAAGTTGCTTGTATAGTTGGCAAGTGAACGAGTAAATAGTTATATACGTTATAACTAATAACTCGCTTACTTGCCAACTTTCGTTATTCAACTATAAGTTTTAATTCATAATTTATAATTCTTAATTCATAATTCATAATTCATAATTATGATTACCGATGTAGGACAGGGGAAAGGGGAAAGGACAAATGTAAAAAGGAAAGAGAAAAGGAAAAAGGAAAAGAAAAAAAGGAAAAAGGTAAAGGGTAAAGAGAAAAAGTAAAAAAACGGCAAACATCAAAAGGTAAAGGGCTAAAACACGTTTACTTAGTCTGCACAAACAACTCGTTAAATTGTAGAGCTATCAACTTATAAACTTGAAAACTTTCCAACTATTTATGCTGTTTTTATCTAAATAAGTATTAATTTTGCACACTCAAACAAGTTTTGATGGTTAAAAGCATTTAAGGATGACAAACTATGAGATTATTCTTTCTCAAACCACTCAGGGAGGGATTTGTACAAAGACAAAGACTACCAGAGAACTATCAAGACTATAATTCAATATTTAAGTAATGAGAAAATTCTTTTTGAAATTCCACAGATGGTTGGCATTACCGCTTGGAGTGTTTATAACGATTTTATGTTTTAGTGGACTGGTTTTGCTGATAGGAGGCGAGATAGCTTCAGCTCTTGACCTCGACCCAAAGCAAGTTCCCTTCCTTGTTGCCGTCAAGCAGCTGCATCGCTGGCTCTTTATGATTCCTGACCCACCACGTGGAGGAATCTCTTTGGGCCGTATCATCACCTCTGTTTCAGCAATATGTATGACCCTGATCTTGCTGTCTGGCGTTGTTCTCTGGTGGCCTAAGAACAAGAAGATGCTGAAAAACCGCCTCACCGTCAGCACCAACAAGGGCTTCCGTCGATTTGTTCACGACGCCCACGCCTCATTAGGCATCTATGTTGTCGTGTTTCTCCTCCTCATCTCACTCACTGGTCCAGTCTTCTCTTACGGCTGGTACAGAGCGGGAATGTCTAAACTCTTTGGACAGGAAATGCCACCAAAGGAGATGAAAGCCGATAAGGAGAAAGCGAAACCAACTACCAACGACAATGCTTTCGGACAAACGAAGGACGATTCACAGAAGAAAGAGGCTACAACCCCAGATGGAAAGAAAGACGAACAAGGCAAGAAACCAAAGGGCAGCAAACTCTTCAAGAAGATTCACACGGGTCAATGGGGCGGCTGGTTCTCTAAGATTCTCCACGGTTTAGCTGTACTCATCGGTGGCTTCCTACCTATCAGTGGCTACTATATCTGGTGGAAAAAAAGAAATACAAAGAAGGCATAAGCATCCACATCATCCCTAAAACATTCTAAGCCCATTGACAGCATCCATGCGGATTCCCCTCCCCAGTGCTGTCAATGGGCTTTTTCCTCTGCATGTAACTATTGTATCTTCTTCCGTCTCCCTTTCTCCCTTAGTAAATTATTACCATACACTATACCAAAATATTTTGATTACCCATAAGATAAACTAACAAATAATCGCATAACATTTTACTTTCTATTTTTTTATTGTATCTTTGCAAAAAACAATAATAAACGTGAAAACAGCAATATCAGTTGACGAACAAATTAAAAAGTTACGCACTCGCGGAATGATTATTGATACCGAGCAAGAAAGCAAGGCAAAAGAGGCGTTACTTGATATAAGCTATTATCGATTAGGTTGTTATTGGTTCCCTTTTGAGAATACTCCTGCTAAAAGGAAAGGTCAAACTCACATGTTCAAAAAAGGAACCATTTTTGACTACTCAATAAAAATTATATTATTTCGATTTTGACTTACGAAATATTCTTCTACGATATATTAGTCGAATAGAAGTGAATTTCAGAACCACTGTTATTTATCTTGTATCGAATAAATACAAGAATATCCCATGCTGGTACAAAGATAATAGTGTCGTAGATAGTTCACTCCTAAAAAGTCGCACATATAAGGGCGTTCTGAAAAATATTAGACAAGAACCACTAATTAATCGACATTATACCAAGTATAAAACCGATGCTCCAGCATGGAAAGAACTTGAGTTTATGCCCTTTGGAACAATAATCAGTCTGTACGATAACTTAAAAGATCAACATCTTAGATGTGATATTGCTAAGGTTTATGGAATTTCAAAGCCTTCGATTTTTTCAAATTATATAAATACAGTTAGACGCCTACGCAATTGCTGCGCACATGGAAAAGTACTATTCGACCTTAGCTTACCTAAAGCCATAAGCAAAGGTCCTTTGGGGGATTTGTATAATCGTAAAACAATGCTGTCTGGTGCCTATCTCGTTTTCAGATATTTTTTAGAAAAAATATCTAAAAACAGAGTAAAAGAGATGGAAGAAAAGTTGCAAGAAGCCTATAACTTTGTTCCATATCAATGTGTCAAAAACATTATCTTGAATAATTCGGGAATAAAGGAAGAAGAAATAAATAAAAAAAGTTAAAGACTTTGCTTTCTCTTTAAAAATCATCTAACTTTGCAATGCATTTTAGCAAGTGCACTTGTTAGTTTCGACTTTCATACTGCACTAAAAAGAACTAACGAGGGACAGCCTACGGCAGTCCCTCGTTTTTTTAGCTATACATCTAAAGCGTTGAAGCCACATCTATGTCAAAAATATTTCAACCCTCAAAATCTAAACTATGCTCTTTTTAGCTTCTAAAAGATGCCCAATTGGCTTGCAAAAGATGCCCTTTTTGAGGTCCAACTAACGCCCTTTTTGGACCCTTACTAACGCCCTTTTAAAACACAACCTTACAAGTATTTGATTCTCTGCAAGTTACAAGACCACCAAGATCAGCCGTTTTAAGACCATTTTTCGACCCAAAATGCACCGACTTTTGTAAACATATTTCACTCCTACCTACATTGTCAACTGGTTACCTCATTCCCCTCAAAAAAACCTGTTAAATATGTTACCCTGTCTCCTTGTCCCCCTGTTACTCTGTCTCCCTTACCCTGTCCGCAAACAACTTGTTTACTCGTCGGCTCGTTAACTTGTCTAACCCATACGTTCTATCAACACAGCACCAATACGCTCAACGATACCAGTTACCAGTGCATTTCCCATTAGGAAAGCACGACGCATATCTGATGCACCTTCCGTATGATGATCGGGGAACATATTAAGACGCTCTAACTCGAGCGGGGTAAGGCGTCGATAACGTCCATTCGGCGTATATACAACGTGCTTGAAGCGGGATGGTCCTTTACCCCCTTCACCTGTAATGATGGTACGTGACGGACGGTCAAGAAAGTCTGGGAAAGCCATACTTCCCTCCGAATAGTTGTATTCGTAACCAGTGGTCTTGTTAATTCGCTTCTCTGTTTTACTTCCTTTTAAGTATTCCCAGCGTGGTAGTTCTTCTTCAGGAATAAAAAACTCTGCTGGTACATCTTTATCATCTAACAGTATATCACCCAATGTCAATAGCGGACCATCGTATTTTGCCTTAGCTTCAAGAGTTGTCACCTCTCTATTCTTCATAATACCTACATTCTCAAAAGGTGAATCCTTCTTACCTTTATTAAATGAGGATGAAACGGTAGACAAATCTCCTTCTATATGAAAACTTGTTGGTTGGTTTTTATAATCAATGCTCAACGGAAAAGCCTGTGCCATTACACCTTTAGACAGAATCCACTCCAAAGGGTTGTCTATCTGCTGAGTCATAGCAAGGTCATTCTTGTAACCTATGATATAAGTACGCTTACGACGTTGTGGCATACCATAGTCTGCAGCATTGATAATACGCCACTCTACAGTATAACCAAGGTCATTTAGTGAAGCAAGGATAATAGCAAAGTCACGTCCACGCTGTGAAGCTGGCGACTTCAATAGTCTATCTACGTTCTCAAAAAGCAAGTAGTTAGGCTTTTGTTTCATCTCGTCTAAGATTCGATATATCTGCCACCATAATACACCTTTCTTACCTTCAATACCGCCCGAACGCTTTAAAGTTGTTGCTACAGAATAGTCTTGGCATGGAAATCCGCCAACAAGCAAATCACATTGTGGTATATCACTTGTTGGGACCGTTGCTATATCCTCATTGCTGTGTCCTTGTTCTCCAAATCTATGGCAATACACTATAGAAGCATCCTGCCGCTTTGTAGATGGTTCCCACTGATTATTCCATATCGTTTTATAAAACATCGAAGCACGTTCTAACCCTATACGAAAACCACCCACACCAGCAAAGAGTTCTACAACATGGATAACATTATTATACATACTATTTTTACACTAAGTCGTTATATACAGTAGCTATCTGTATTAATACTTGTTCAACGTAACGACAAAGGTATTTATATTTATAAAACTCTTATAATCAATTAGATCGATCTAAATTTAATTCAGTATATTTAGATCCAAACCTTAGATTTACATCAAGAAGAAAAATGAGTGTATCTTATTAAGATAGTACGATATGGTAGAGTATACACATAAGCTACAACATATTCTTTTCGTTTATTTCAGCATATTTTTTTGTAAATTTGTGAATTCAATACTAATAGTGAATAAAATGCTATGAATAAAAAGAAAAAGACTGTCTCCGAACTATAAATATTTCTTTGAACCTACCTTAAAAAGCATTAGATTACTTGAGATGGTTCTGGTACAAATCAAGAGATATATAATAAAGTTATCTCTATCACAAATTTATCTTCTGATATTATAGAAGAAATGCATAATTTTACGCTTACTGAAGTTGAGTATCAATTGGCATGGGCGCGAACTTATCTAAAAAACTATGGAGCAATTATCAGTAGTAGTCAAGGGGTATGGGCTCTTACAGCAAAGGGGAAATCCTTGATTAAAAGCAATAATATTGATGTTAAGGACATTACGAGGTTCTCAAGTCGAAAGAAGAATGAGACAAGTGATGATATAATTACAGAAGAAAAGAAAAACTGGAGAGAGCAGATAACAGATATCCTACAAAACATAAATCCGTATGCTTTTGAAAGACTTGCTCAGCGTCTACTCCGTGAGTGTGGATTTACAGATGTGAAAGTAACCCAGAAGACTGGTGACGGTGGCATTGATGGAACAGGAAAGTTACAACTTCAAGGTATCTTTAGTTTCTATGTAGCTTTTCAATGTAAAAAGATATAAAGGAAAGGTTGGTGCTCCCGAGATACGTGATTTTTCGTGGTTCGCTTGGTACAAATATTGAAAAAGGAGTCCTCATAACAACTGGGGCATTTACAAAAGAAGCCAAAGAAGAGGCGTCATGTGAAGGAAAGAGGATGATAGACCTTATGGATGGAGAAGAGTTGATTGACAAGTTAGCTGAATATGGTATCGGTCTAAACGAGGTCAAATCCTATGAAATAGATGAAGATTTTTTTAATTCTTTAAAGGAGTAGAACTTAATTGTATGAGAGTTTTTGTATACCTTTTACGTATAATAAAAAGTTTCTTTTTATAAATACTATATTTTTTTCTAAACTCAAAGTATTTGCAATAGGAAAAGCCATTCATCAATCAACCCATTAGAAAGAAAAGGATATTATTACTGATACTAATAATGATATCAATGCCTACCATTCATGCACAAGCATGATAAAGGATGACAAGTGGAAGGATGAAGCCATAATTATGATTACTGACTAACCCTCAAGCCGTAATGCTCAAATTCAAAGCCTAAAACTCATATCATAAAGTTC